>ULXW01007574.1_pt1 | contig 47939 bp, 40 predicted proteins | sample 1961661 | NCBI WGS metagenome assembly ULXW01 (sample SAMEA4835849, study PRJEB28245) | human gut metagenome | biome: gut microbiome; material: fecal sample | place: Denmark | collected 2008 | reverse complement strand
AGAATTATGATAGCTGATAAAATTAAAAATGCTCGTACTATTCTTTATTACATAACTATCATTATAGTTGGGATTATATGCACATATAAGAAGAGAATAATATAACTTTTGTTATGATATCAAATGATTTTTTTATTTAATATAACATTCCCTTAAAGGGGATGGATTGCTTATCGCACAGGAAATCAGCAGGAGAATGAAGTCAGAGCTTGGCATCACAGTGAGTGTTGGTGTTTCTTTCAATAAGATATTTGCAAAGCTGGGTTCTGACTACAAGAAGCCGGATGCTATCACTACTATGTATAAGAGTGAGTTTAAGCAGAAGGCTTGGTCGCTTCCGGTGGCAGATCTTCTATACGTTGGCAAAAGTACGAACAGAAAGCTTGCATTATTTGGTATTAAAACCATAGGTGATCTTGCAAGAACAGATGAAGATGTGCTTAACAGTCACCTTGGAAAGATTGGCAGTATCTTATGGTCGTTTGCTAATGGCTGTGATGATTCACCTGTCAAGCTGGAGAACACCCACGCTCCAATCAAATCCGTGGGGAACAGCACAACGACACCAAAGGATTTAGTATGCGATGAGGATGTAAAGATTGTTCTTTATATTCTGGCTGAGAGTGTTGCAGCAAGACTTCGTGAGAATGGATTCCGGTGCAGAGTGGTTGAGATAAGTGTCAGGGATAATGAATTATTCTCTTTTACCCGTCAGAAAAAGATTGACCATGCGACAAACATTACCGGAGAAATAGCTGCATACGCATATCAGATATTTAAGGAAAAGAAACTAGGTTGTTAGAGGTAAGGGTGTTTGATGAACCAACAAAGAAAATTGTTTATACAAAGCAAACAGAGGAGGCTAAAAGTAAAGGTATATCAAATTGTCCGTTATGTGCTTTAGAGAATAATAGTAATAAAAAGAAGATATGGAAATTAAGTGAAATGGACGCAGACCATGTAACAGCTTGGAGTAAAGGTGGAGTAACGGATATTAGTAATTGTCAAATGCTTTGTAAAACACATAATAGGGCAAAAGGAAATAAATAGAAATTATTATTGGGCTAATTAACGATAATGTTAATTGGCTCTTTTTTATGCACTTTGTAAGGAATGATATAAAAGTGTAAGGTTTATAAAAATTTAAGGTTAATAAAGATATGAAGTATTTCTTCAAAAACGATTGGAGAAGTACGGAATGCATTTTATGTGTGCCTGAACCAGAGCGAAGCATATGCACCGGAAGAAATAAGGAGAAAGTCTGTCTGCATGAACGAAGATATCGGGGAGGTTCTGAAAGAACTGTAGGTCGGATAAAAGAAATTGATGGAAGAAACAATATAAGCCATTGAATTCAGAGATGAATTTGGCGCTTTTTGAGATTCAAAGAATTTTCAAAAAGTACGCAATGTAAACTTTTGTATAAACTTGTGAAAAACAAAAAGGGGGGATATAATTAAGAATATATTTATCGAGAAGGAAAATAGGATGACAATAACAGGAATACCGTTTGATGAAAAACTGAATATAGGTGTATTAAGTAAAGTATTTGAACGTAAACGTATTTCCAATTGTTATAAGTATTTTTGGTTCCAGGCAATATTGGAAAATATCGTAGAAGATAAAGTTGTATTTACATATGATGAAATTCTGAATCAAATGATAGAAGATGCATGGTATATGGTTACAGAGTTTAAATTACGTTTAGGTCCGTGTAATACAACAGATAATTTAGAGGAAGTGGTTAAGTATATACATTCGAAGTCCAATATATCGTCTACTGCAAAACGGGGTTCTGTAATCCAGTATCTCAAAGAAAATACAGATCCCCAAATAAAAAAATATAAGAAATGTTTAATAGAAAATGTGCCATATTGTATGCAAAGTCCTTTTTATTCATCAATTAAAAATCCTGGTCAGTCAAAGGTTTACAAAATAAATGAGCAGGCCCACTTATTGTATTATTTCGTTGCACTTGAGGGGATTTTTTCTAAATTTGAAATTAATGAAGAATGGGTTGACTATTTAATTCGAAATAGAACAATTTTATTAGAATGGGTCAGATACAATCTTATCGGCTATTTACAAGATAGAAATCCGAATGTTCCTGGAATTGTGGAAAAAGTTCAAAAGCCAGAAAAAAGAGATTTAAGAAGAGTGAGTGATTATTGGAAGACAATCATTGAGATTGATCCCAAAATAAAAGAAATATATCAAAAGGTAAGTTTAAAAGATAAACCTATATCAATCGATCATTTTGTACCGTGGCAATATTTATCACATGATGAATTATGGAATTTAAGCCCAACAACAAAGAATATTAATAGCATGAAGGGAAATCAATTACCGAATCTCTATGAAGATTTTGAAAGGTTAGCAGAATTACAACACAAAGCTCTTATGATGTGCAATGATTATGAAATAGTTCGGCATAAATTCAAAATATGCCTGGATTATCATGTAAATAGTACAGAGATTAGAAATAGTTTGTATCAGCCTGATATTGATTTGCCAAGCTATAGAGAAAGATTATATAACGTGATACAACCAGTTTATGATTCGGCCAAAATGGGTGGATTTACGGAATGGATAAAATAGAAGAAAGCAGGGGGAAGTTGTGAGCAAAATTGATGAATTACGCTTAGGTTTTGAAACAGCATATATTGATGGTTCGGTTGTTTCAAGCAATATCTATAGACCACAATTCGTATCAAATAGTCATAAAGAAGGAAAGAAAGTACTCTCATCCATTGAGGATGAGCTTTTGGTATGTGACGGATTTCAAATCAGTGTAGCATTTATTACTATGAATGGGATTACTCCCCTCCTGCAGACTTTAAAAGAGTTAGAAAAAAGAAATATTAAAGGTGAAATCTTAACAACGAACTATTTGAATTTCAGTGAGCCTAAAGCGTTGAAAAAACTTAATGAACTTTCGAATATTACACTTAAAATGTATGATGTTGAAGTAGCGAATGAGGGATTTCATACAAAGGGATACATTTTCAGAAAAGAAGAAATTTATCATATCATTATTGGAAGTTCCAATATTACAAGTGCAGCACTTACAGATAATCGCGAATGGAACACAAAGCTGGTTTCAACAGTACACGGCGAGACGGCAAAAGAAATTGTTGCTGAATTTAATGAATTATGGAATTCAAACTATGCATTAACATTTGATGAGTTTTATGAGAACTATAATGAGCGCTATAAAATTATTAAACATCAGAGAGAGGTTGCAAAACAGGAAGAAATCACTTCGATTGAGAAGTATAAATTGCAGCCAAACAGTATGCAGATTGGGTTCATTATTAACTTGAAAAAGATTCTTGAGGCTGGCGAGGACAGAGCACTCCTGATTTCTGCAACTGGTACGGGAAAAACATATGCATCAGCTTTTGCAATGCGCGAATTAGGATTTAAGAGGGTATTGTTTCTGGTTCATCGAGGACAATTAGCAAGGCAGACAAAGAAATCTTATGAAAAAGTGTTTGCGGAGTCTGTTTCTATGGGATTAGTAGGGGCTGGATATCATGAGTATGATGCAGATTATATATTTGCGACGGTACAAACCTTAAATCGTGACGAACATTTACTACAGTATGAAAAAGATGCATTTGATTGTATTGTTTTAGACGAAGCGCACCATGTTCCAGCAGATACATATCAGAAAGTAATGAATCATTTCACACCAAAGTTGTGGCTTGGAATGACCGCTACTCCAGATAAGCGAGATGATAATATGGAAGGTAGAAATATCTATGAACTTTTTAATTATCAGATTGCTTATGAGATTCGATTACAGCAAGCAATGGAGGAAAAACTTCTCTGTCCATTCCATTATTTTGGAATTACAGATTTAGCAATCATTGGTGATAATGGGGATACTAGTCGTGATTTCTCAATGCTTACTAGTGAGGAACGGGTAAAACATATTATCAATCAGGCTGACTATTACGGATATAGTGGGGATAAAGTGAAGGGATTGATTTTCTGTAGCAATATTAAGGAAACAGAGGAATTATCCGCAAAGTTTAATGAAATGATTAACCCATCAACAGGAAAAAAATTTAGAACAATTGCCCTCAATGGTAGTGCCTCGGAACAGGAGAGGCAGAATGTATTTGAAAGGCTTGCTATGAATGAAGAAGATGCAACAATTGAGAATCAACCATTAGATTATATTTTCTCAGTTGAAATCTTGAACGAAGGTGTTGATATCGTTGAGGTTAATCAGGTTATTATGCTAAGACCAACACAGTCACCGGTTGTTTTTATTCAGCAGCTTGGGCGAGGACTTAGAAAAGCAAATGGAAAAGAGTATGTAGTCATTTTGGATTTCATTGGGAATTACAATAACAATTTCATGATTCCAATTGCATTATCAGGGGATAGAACCTACAACAAGGACAATATTCGTAGATATATTATGGAAGGCGGAAGAGTGATTCCCGGAGCTTCCACGGTTCATTTTGATGAGATTAGTAGAAAAAGAATTTTTGCATCTGTAGACAATGCAAATTTTAGTGACATTAAGCTTATCAAAGAAAATTACACAAATTTAAAGAATAAACTTGGGCGCATTCCTCGTTTACGTGATTTTGATGATTACGGTGAGATGGATGTTATGCGAATATTTGATAACAATAGTCTCGGATCATATTATAAGTTTCTGGTGAAATATGAGAAAGAATATAAGATCCGGTTATCTGAGGATGAAGAAAAAGTAATTGAATTTGTTTCGAAAAAATTGGCTAATGGAAAACGTATTCAGGAACTTCAGATACTAAAGAGAATACTTACATACGCTCATGGTTTATCAAAAATTGGTTTATTTGCGGGTTTATCAGAGGATATGAGAGAGTATGGAAAAAATATCAGTCAGGACCAGAAGGAGAATATTGTAAATGTTATGACAAACAAATTTCCTGCTGGAGCAAGTAAAAAGACATATTCGCAATGCGTATTTATGGAGCAAGAAGGAAATGATTATAAACCAACAAAATTATTTATGCAGATGTTGGCAAATGATGAGTTTTATGGTGTGCTTCAGGAACTTGTTGACTTTGGAATAAGTCGATATGAAAGAGATTACAAGAACACTTATGATCAGACAGATTTGGTTTTATATCAGAAATATACATATGAGGATGTTTGCCGACTTTTGAACTGGGAGCAAAACGAAGTACCATTAAATATTGGTGGTTATAAGTTTGATAAAAAGACGAAAACATTTCCTGTTTTCATTAATTATGATAAAGCAGAGGATATCAGTGATACCACAAAATATGAAGATCATTTTATACCAGGATTTAGAGATCGTTTGATTGCTATTTCAAAATCTGGAAGAAATTTACAGTCGGAGGATGTTCAAAATTTTTTGAAAGCAAAGGAACGAGGTATTCAAGTAGAACTTTTTGTAAGAAAAAACAAGGATGACAAGGTTTCGAAGGAGTTCTATTATCTTGGTCATATGACAGCAAGTGGAAATATCAAAGAATTTACAATGACAAATACCGAGAAAACAGCAGTGGAAATAGAGTGGATACTTGACGTTCCGGTGCGAGAAGATATTTATGAGTACATTGTGAATTCTTAATGGGAGGATATATGAAGACAGTAAAAGTAGTTGCTGCGATTATAAAAGCAGTTAACGAGAATGGAGAAACAATCATTTTTGCAACACAGCGTGGATATGGTGATTTCAAAGGCGGTTGGGAGTTCCCGGGTGGAAAAATTGAATCAGGAGAAACACCTCAGGAAGCGTTGAAGCGTGAAATTATAGAAGAACTTGATACGGAGGTATCTGTTGGAGAATTGATGGATACAGTTGAGTACGACTATCCACAGTTTCATCTTTCTATGGATTGTTTTTGGTGTCAAATTGTAAGAGGAAATCTTGTGCTAAAAGAGCATGAGGCAGCAAGATGGTTAACAAAGGATGAATTGAATAATGTAGAGTGGTTACCGGCGGATATTACATTGATTGAGAAAATTAGGAACTTACTTTCAATGACAAGATAATTAAGTTGGATAGAGGTAATAATGCAGATATTTGTAGATGCAGATGCTTGTCCGGTGGTGGGCATTGTTGAATCATTGGCAGAAAAATATAATATTCCGACAACATTGCTTTGTGATACTTGGGAAAGGTGCGTATGCCATTCACCAATCAGGTAAGTGGTATACTGATGAAAATATAGACCAAATGTTGATGGAGAGACACCTTAATAAGAAAGCAAGACGAGGTTCTCACAAAAATCATATAAAAGGAACGAGAAAACGTACAGAAGAAGATGATGTGCGCTTCGCTCAATCTTTAAAAAAAATGATACAGACAATTATACAGGTAAGATAGCAGAAGGAATGCTGATAAAGAGTCCGGCATAAGGGGGATTTTGATGAATACAGAAATAAAAAATATGTGGAGAAAAAAATCATGGTCCATTCCAGATTTATTAGGAAGTAAAAGTGAATATACAAAGATTGTTATAGGATTGATCCAGCAGATTGCATCTGGTAATGCAAACGGTATGGATGATTTCCCTAAATTGGAAGGTGTCTTTGAGCCTAGAACATGGAGAGAATATGTCCCTTTTCTGAAAGGAATTGGAATCGTTGGAAATCATAACGGAAGTTTGTGTTTATCAGAAACAGGCGAATGGTTACATAGAAATTTGTCATTTTATAATATTGCAAGTGTGATGCAAGAGAGGTTTCGTATATTTGGAGAGATTTTATATGTGTTAGATTCTGAACCAAGCACCGTGCAGGAAGTTGATGAAAAAATTTGTGATTTATATAAATTGAAGTGGAAAAATTGTTCTAATACAAGAAAAAGAATGGATTGGCTAGAAGTATTAGGGCTTATTGATATTATTGGAAATCGAAAATGGGTAGTAACTGAAAGTGGGAAAAGAGCATTGAAAGAATGGATTCTAGTTACTCCAGAAATGCTGGATTCATTCGAAGATGCTGAAGTTTCTTACAAGATTAGCGAGGCTCCGACAGAAATATCAAATATGATACAGGAATTATATGATAACAATTTATTACAGAAAGAGCGTTGTACATATAATTTGTGGTCTCCAAGTCCAAATAAAATTGAAAATTTAAGAAAAATATTAGAGTATTCGTGTGAAAAGGTAACAAGGATAGAGCTGTTTAAATATATTGGTGATGAGTTTAATTTGAAGGTAAGCAGTATAGAGTCAATGATGCCATTTCTGAAGGCTTCTGGGTTACTGGAAGAAGTTGGAAGAAATATATATATTACCAGTTCGGTTGCCAAGGAATGGTGTGAAACAGGAGTGGATATAGACTTTATAAGGATTTTGCATTGCCATTATCGTTTTGTCGGAGAAATGATTCTTTTTGCAGAAAACGATGTTACAAGGAATGAAATTTATCAAGAAGCAAAGGAATATGGTCTTAATAATGAAAAGGCAAGATGGATAGCTGGTTTTTTGGTTGAAGCTGGATTATTAGAAGAACCACAGTACTTGCATTTAAAGGCAACAACCTTTGGCATGGAATTTGCGAATACGCTTCCATTGACAGATAAAAATGTATATATGGAGGAAATAAATAGTAAGGAAAATATAGTTGCCGAAACAAAAAAGAATCCATCTGAAAATGATTTGTTTGAGAGATTAAGTGCAGCAGCATTAGATCCATTAGCAGAGGGAAAAGCTTCAGGAGTAGCTTTTGAAGAAGAGATTGCAAAAGTATTTAGATATATGGGTTTTGAAGCGAAAAGAGTAGGTGGACCAGGAAATACTGATGTAGTAGTACGTTGGATAGATGATGAAGGAAAAAAAGTAACGGCTATCGTTGACGCAAAGTCAAAATCAAGTGGTCAGGTTTCACATAATGATGTGAGCGATGTGGCAATCGATGCTCATAAAGAGAAGAATAATGCTGATTATGTTGCAATTGTAGGTGCTGGATTTAGTGGTGATACAATAAAGAACTTTGCATCAAGGAAAAAAGTTGCCTTAATAACGGATCAGGAATTGATTGATATAGCAAAAAAAGCAGAAGAACTGGGATTAAATTTGCAGGAGATTGCGATAATATTTCAATCTCCTGATGGAAAATCAAGATTACAAGAGTTGATTTCAACAAAGCAAAGAGAACAGAATTTAATTGAACTAATCGTTGCTACTTTTAGAAAAGAGCAAGAGATGTTGGAAAGTATTTCTGCAAGAGATATGTTTTTGTTATTAAGAATGACGGATAATTCTCCTTCTCTTGAAGAAATTTTAAATGTTTTTTCTCTTCTTTCAACGGATGAGATAGATGTTTTAGAGATGAATAAACAAGCATCTGCAAAGGAAAATACAACATACACGATGAAAAATGCTAAAGCAACAGTAAATGGATTGAAGATGATTGCAAATGCAATAGAAAAAGGGATAGAGAAATAAACATAACATAAAACAAACACAATTTTAGTTAGGATGACACATGAAATTATTATCAAAAGATATCAATACTTCGGACACCGAAACAAAAGATACATGTAATAATGACAAATACCATACCCCCGAACAGGCATTAAAAATTTTGTTTGGATATGATTCGTTCAGAGCGGGACAGAAATCTGTCATTGACAGCATTTTGGCGGGGAGAGATGCTTTTGCAGTCATGCCGACAGGCGCAGGAAAATCTGTGTGCTATCAGATTCCGGCGGTGCTTCTGCCGGGAATCACATTGGTGGTTTCGCCGCTTATTTCACTTATGCAGGATCAGGTCAAAGCATTAAATGAGGCAGGAGTGCCGGCGGCATTTATCAATAGTTCGCTTTCTGAAAAAGATTATAATGAGACTATCAGGAGAGCGAGACAGGGCATTTACAAAATTATTTATATAGCACCGGAGCGGCTCGCTACGGAGAGTTTTCTCACTCTTGCAAAAAGCGTACCTATTTCAATGGTGACAGTGGACGAAGCACACTGTATCTCACAGTGGGGGCAGGATTTCCGCCCAAGCTACATGAAAATTGTTGAATTTGTCAAAACGTTGGAGAAACGTCCGATCATCAGTGCATTTACAGCTACAGCAACAGAAACCGTCCGCGAAGACATTGTTTGCACGTTAGGACTGCAGAATCCTTTTACATTGGTAAATGGATTTGACAGGGAAAATCTGTTTTTTCAGGTGGACAAGCCTAAGAATAAAGAGCAGTATATTTTGAAATATATTTCCGAGCATAGCGGTGACAGTGGAATTATCTATTGTGCGACAAGGAAAAACGTCGATAATATATACGAACTGCTTAAGGGCAAGGGCGTTTCTGTGGGAAAATATCATGCAGGAATGAGTGCCGAGGAGCGGAAAAAAATGCAGGATGATTTCGTATTCGACTACACGAGTATTGTCGTTGCCACAAATGCGTTTGGCATGGGAATCGATAAATCAAATGTCCGTTTTGTCATTCATTATAATATGCCGCAGAGTATGGAAAATTATTATCAGGAGGCAGGAAGAGCCGGTCGTGACGGACTTGACGCTAAGTGCATTCTTTTGTTTTCGCCGCAGGATATTGTGATCAACCGGTTTTTATTGGATCATAAGGAAATGCAGGATCTCGATCCGGCGGACAGGGAGACGGTCAGGGAAAGGGATGCCCGGCGGCTGCAAGTGATGGAGCGATACTGCTATACAACAGAATGTCTGCGCAATTATATTTTAAAGTATTTCGGGGAAAATCCGAAAAAACCGTGTCAGGACTGCGGCAATTGCCTGCGGGAATTTGAAACTCTGGATATGACAGAAGCAGCCAAAAAAGTGATCAACTGCGTATACGAAGCGAAGGGAAGATATGGAAGGCAGATCATCATTGACACTGTTGCCGGAGCTAAGACGGCGAGGCTGGAGGAAATAGGAGCTGTTCGCTACAAGTCATACGGCGTTCTGGCAGGAACAAACAAGAATCTGTTAAGACGTTTGATCGAGCAGCTGGTATTAGAGGGATATCTTCGTGTGGGAGATTATCAGGTCCTCAAACTTGGCGATATCAGTGGTTTGAAAAATCCAGAGGCTTCTGTTTCCATTAAGATCACAGATGAAGATAAACAGCCGGAAAAGGCAGCCAAAACGAAAAAGAAAGCAAAGAGTGTGGAAACACTTACATCTTCCGGCTACAAGCTGTTTGAGCGGCTTAAGAAACTCCGCCTTGAAATAGCACGTGAGGAAAGCATGCCGCCGTATATTATTTTCAGTGACAAGACCCTGATCGATATGGCAGCAAAAAAGCCGTCTTCCAAGCCTGAAATGCTGGATGTTTCTGGGGTGGGCGAGAATAAATTTGCGAAGTATGGAGAGAGGTTCCTTGAGGCGATTGAGGAGTATAGGCGGGAAGTGGGATAGGAATCTGTAGATTTATAAAATAGCATGGTAGTTATAGGAATGGACTTATAGTAATTTCTAATTGCAGAGCATCGCACAACATACTCAGAAAAACCGGCTAATCAAGGAGAAAACAAAATTATGATAAAAATCCTTTTCATCTGTCACGGCAACATCTGCCGCAGCACCATGGCGCAGAGTGTCTTTGCCCATCTGGCGGCGGAAGCGAACCTGGCAGATTATTTTGAAATTGATTCCGCGGCGACAAGCCGCGAAGAAATCGGAAATACACCACATTACGGAACAGTAAGGAAACTTAGGGAAGAGAACGTTCCACTCATCCCGCACAGGGCGCGTCAGATGACGAGAAATGATTATTTATACTATGATTATCTGATCGGCATGGATACTGCGAACATCCGTAACATGATAAAAATCGCCGGAAGCGAGGACAGTCAGGGAAAAATCTACAAAATGCTGTCCTTTGCGGGATATGAACACACGCACAGGCTGTCGGAGGCAGGAGATGTCGCTGATCCGTGGTATACCGGAGATTTTGAGGCAACCTATCGGGATGTGAAAAATGGCTGTGAAGGTTTGCTGGCATATATAAAGGAAAACCACGAGTTTACATTGTAATTTTGGCAGTTGAAAGTATAAGTAACCGGTGTTAGAGAAAGAGGAGTATCATGGAAACAAGAATTGCATTAATTGGAATTATTGTGGAGAATCCAGAATCAATCGAGGCGTTGAATCATCTTTTGCATGAATATGGAAAGTATATTATTGGTCGAATGGGAATCCCATACAGAGAGCGTGAAGTAAACATTATCAGCGTGGCAATTGATGCGCCGCAGGATGTGATCAATGCTCTGTCAGGAAAAATCGGACGGTTGGATGGAATCGGAGCGAAAACCGTTTACTCAAACATCAAAGGAAAGAATGAAAAATAAAATCAGATGTGCCGGGCAAGTATTATCTCGCTGCGCTACAAGCCGAGCCAACTCGAATCCGCTACGCTCCTTCTCGCTGTTGGGCTGTCGCCCAATAAGTCTAATAACAAGCCATGCCCATTCGGAATTCGCTGCGCTACAAGCCGAGCCAGCTCGAATCCGCTATGCTCCTTCTCGCTGTTGGGGCTGTCGCCCAATAAGAATAAAAAGAAAAGATGACAGTCTGGTGAATAAATTCCCCATTCTGTCATCTTTCCTTTTTATCCTTACTCGGCTTGTAGCTTATCCAAAGTATCTCTCAAGTAATCCCTTAAGGGCTTTTCCGTGTCTAGCTTCATCTCTGGCCATCTCATGAACAGTGTCATGGATTGCATCAAGGTTGTTTTTCTTAGCGCATTTTGCAAGATCAAATTTACCTGCAGTAGCACCGAACTCACAGTCAACTCTCCATTTCAGGTTATCTTTTGTAGTAGCTTTCATGTTTGGCTCTAAGTCCTCACCTAACATCTCAGCAAATTTTGCTGCATGTTCTGCCTCTTCGTAAGCAGCTTTCTCCCAGTAAAGACCAACTTCCGGATATCCCTCGCGGTGAGCAATACGAGCCATGCAGAGGTACATACCAACTTCAGAGCATTCGCCATCGAAGTTTGCTTTTAACTGGTCGAAGATGTATTTTTTGTCTTCATCACTGATTTCTGGATTGTTTTTTACTGTTTTTGCGTAAACGCCATATTCATGTTCTGCAGCAAGTGTAAGATCTCCTTCTACTTTTTTGAACTTATCAGCGCCTACATGACAGACTGGACACTCTGCTGGTGCAGCATCTCCTTCATAAACATATCCACATACTGTACAAACCCATTTTGTCATAATTTTGTTCTCCTTTTCTTATTTAAATTTTATTTAGTTTTTAATAATAGTAACTATTACTGATTTTAATTTAAAAAATATATTTTGTCAATACTTTTTCTTATATTTTTTATAGAAAGCTGTACAGTTCCCAGAACAACTGGAACTGTACCATTAACTGTTCTTTTTACAGTCTGCGCATTTCCCATAAAAATATGTAATATGACCTTCAATTTCACCGTCAAATCCCTGATTTGCAAGGACATTGATATGATCAAGACCATCTACGGAAAGGTCTAAAACGCTACCACAATGTTTGCAGATAAAATGATAATGTAGAGCCGGATTCCCGTCAAAACGGTCAGGTCCGATACCGGTCGATAATTTCTGAATCTCACCGATGTCAGAAAGTAATGACAGATTACGGTATACAGTGCCGAGACTGATATTCGGAAAATCTTCTTTGATGCCGAGATAAACAGTTTCAGCAGTAGGGTGGTCATATCTGCCGGCAAGGAAGGTCTTGATTGCTTCACGTTGTCTACTATATTTTAGCATGATAATCACCCTTTCTTTTTAATAATAGTAATTGTTACTGATATTATAATAGCAGAGAACCATACTTCTGTCAAGAATAAAGAAGATAAATTTAAACATTTCTGTGATCACTCAGCCACGCTTCATAATGTAAGTTTTTTGAAAAAACACGCATATCATAACCGACCAATGAATATATATAGTAGCAACAAAATAAATGCCGGGAGCATCCGATGGCAGGAATCAAACGTTTTATTACATATATATATGCATACGAAAATGGAACAAAAGGAATCAACGCGGGATTTGCAAAAGTGGAGATCAGAGGAAATGAATGCAGGATTGAAGTGCATCTGCGTGGAACACCAATTCGGATGGGAATGGATCAGGTATACCTTTTTAAAGTAGAGGGAGGGCAGATGCTTGCGTTCCCGATGGGAGAGATGAGAATGATAAAAGGAAGCGGAGATTATGGAACAATTATAAAGGCAGATCAGATTGGAGGATCAGAATACTCGTTTGCCGAGATGGATGGAATGGTTTTTGCAGGAGAGGAAGGCACGATTGCTATGACACGCTGGACGGAAGGAAAGCCATTTGCAGTAAAAACAGAAAATATCAGGTTGTGGGAACCGCAAAGATTTGACGTGGGTGGAACAGAAAACCAGAAAGAAAATGAGAAAAACGAGAATATCGAGGAAAGAGCGACCGCCGAAAGAGTGAACGCGGAAAAAGTGACCGCGAAAAAAACGGAAAATCCTGCAGATAAAAACGGAGAAAATGCTGTAGAGGAGCTTCATGCAACGGAAATGCCAATGCGCAATATTTTTCCGAAGTTTGTCTGGGTGGACACGTGGGAGCGGTTCAAAAACACGTATCCCTATTTTACATTGCCGGAGGATAAAAATGTGGAGTGTGTGCGCATTGAACTGAAAGACCTGCGTGAACTGCCGCGAAAATACTGGTATCTTGGAAATAACAGCTTTTTGCTGCACGGATTTTTCAATTACCGCTATCTGGTGTTGGGAAAGCTCGAAGAGGACAAATGGTTTATCGGTGTCCCGGGGATTTATCAGCAGCAGGAGCGCGTGATGGCAGCAATCTTTGGTTTCCCGGAGTTTATGACGACCGATCACATCAACCAGTTTGGCTATTGGTATCACACGTTAGATGAATAATACAGGACAATAATTGAGAGGGAACTGTCCGTTTATGAATGGATTTCATCGGGATTTAAGATAGCGTAGCGGATGTGATCTTCCCATTTTCCCTGAATGAGAATACTGTCGCGCTCAATTCCTTCCTCGAAAAAACCTGTGGCATGCAGCAGGTTTCTGGAAGGCGTATTTTCAGGCATGCAGCGGGCAAAGATTTTGTGGAGTCCGAGACCATAAAAGCCGACAGACAGTGCCATAGACAGAGCTTCTCGGGCATATCCATGATGCTGATAAGACGCATCGAATTTATAGCCGACCTCGCTCGTGAAATAAGGCATTTTTATAATATTGTGCAGACAGACCGTGCCGATGATGGTAGATGGATCTTCTTTCAAAAAAACATAAAAGCGCACACTGGAAAGCTTGAGCGCAAGTTTTAACTCGCATCTGGCGAGCGTCTGCTGGAAATCGAGTGTGTAATAATTCTCAGGGGCGGTTGGTTCATATTTTTCAAAGCAGGAGCGGTTACGATATAAAAAATCATGGATTTCCCGCAGATAATCCGTGGAGGGAAGCCGTAAAATTAATCGCTCTGTTTCGTAGGAAAAAGAAAGCCCGGTGGGCAGTTGTGTGTGATTCTGCATAAAAACCTCGAATGGAAAAATTCTTATATAACATTATATACGACACCACAAAAAAAGCAAAAATATTTCTATGGTAGTGATGCGATAAATAGTGTATCATTGTATACAGAGTACCAGAACAGGAAAACAGAAAAATGAAAATGACGCAGGACGAAAAATATATGAAGGCAGCCATCCGCGAGGCGAAAAAAGCATATGCCCTGGATGAGGTGCCGATCGGGTGCGTGATCGTGCAGGATGGCACGATTATTGCGAGAGGATATAACAGAAGAAACACCGAAGGAAATACGTTGGCACACGCGGAATTGACTGCAATCAAAAAAGCGAGCAAAAAGACCGGTGACTGGCGGTTAGAGGATTGTACGATGTATGTGACATTGGAGCCATGCCAGATGTGCGCCGGAGCGATCGTGCAGAGCCGCATGAAAAAAGTGGTCATTGCCACGATGAATCCGAAGGCAGGATGCGCAGGTTCGGTGCTGAATCTTTTACAGATGGCTGCATTTAACCATCAGGTGGAGATTGAAAAAGGCGTTTTGGAGGAAGAGTGCTCGACGATGTTGTCTGATTTTTTCCGGGAGTTAAGAGAAAAGAAAAAGAGGGAAAAACAGGAAACGGTGACAGAATCCCTGTGAACTCTTGACAATGAAGGTTATTATAAGCTATACTTAAATCTCCGAGCAGCCGGGGTGGCAGCGGTACCCTGAACCAGCAATCCGCTATAGCTGGGGTGATATCAAACTGAGGGTTATCTCTTTGCGGAGCAGCCCTTCATAAGTGGCGTTGACGTTTGGGTCTTACGCAACAGGAATTTACGAACCGGGTCAGGTCAGGAATGGAGCAGCCCTAAGTAAAAGCTCTTGTGTGCCGTGAGGGTGCCTGGACAGAGTTAACTGTGGAGGTAACGTCCGTGGACTGGACTCGAAGGGCGATGCTCGGATTTTAAATTTAAGAACAGAAACCGTAAAGAGCCGCAGCAGTGATACTACGACTCTTTTGTTATAAGAAAAATGCATAAGACAGAATGTTTTTCTGTTGGCAAAAACGTTCTGAAACTACAAAAAAGGAGAAAAGCGAATGTGGGATAAAGTGAGAAAAAGAATTGTTGATGCATGCGATGTGATGGATATGGTCATGGCGGCAGTTGTGGTCATTGGAATTGTGATAGCGGTGATCGGAATTTTTCCGCAGATTGGAGAACTGTGGCGTCACAGAGAGGAGACGGTTGCGTTTTTAGAATTTCTGGATGCAGTGCTCGGCGTTGTCATTGGTGTGGAATTCCTAAAAATGTTATGTAAACCAAATACTGCCAATATTATTGAAGCCCTGATTTTCGTGATCGCGCGTCATATGATCGTTCAGACAACGACAGCCGGAGAAGATCTGGTTTCCGTGATCAGTATCTGTATGCTTTTCCTTTTCCGCCGTTTTATGCTTGCAACAAAACCGGACGGGGAACATCATGTGCCGAATATTTTTAAGGCAATCAAAATCGCACAGTCGCCGGAATTTCAGGAAGCATTAAAAGAAACAGAAGAACATGAGACAATTTCTCAGGATGAAAAATAAAACTGCATTTATTTGAATACAAACATTGAATTTCCAAAAAACTGCTATATAATGTAAGCATGTCACGGCAAAAGTGCCGAAAATCGTGTTTATCCGGTACATAGATACGGTTTTAGAGAAAAAGAAAAGTGAGGAAAATAAAATGTTTGGATTTGGTCAGTTAATTGACATCTTGAAAAAGAACCCGAAAAAAATTGTTTTTACAGAAGGAAATGATCCTCGTATCTTAGAGGCAGCTTCCAGACTTCTTGCAAGCAACTTCTTACATCCAATTTTAGTTGGTAACCCGGATGAGATTGCAAAAGTAGCAGAAGAGAGCGGTTTCAATATCCGTGGAGCAGAGATCATCGATCCAATGAAGTACGACAGATTTGACGAGATGGTTGAGATGTTCTGTGAACTTCGTAAGAGCAAAGGTGTTACACCAGAGCAGGCAAGAGGAATTCTTTCTCAGGCAAACTACTTTGGTACCATGTTAGTAAAAATGGGAGTTGCTGATTCCCTTCTTGGTGGAGCAACATACTCTACAGCAGATACAGTACGTCCGGCATTACAGTTGATCAAAACAAAACCGGGTAATACGATCGTATCTTCCTGCTTTATCATGGTACGTCCGGCAGCTACAGGCGAGAACGAAGTACTTGCAATGGCTGACTGTGCAATCAACATTCATCCAACAGAGGATGAGTTAGTAGAGATCGCCGGTGAGACAGCAGAGTGTGCTAAGATTTTCGGTATCGATCCAAAGGTTGCATTCTTAAGCTACTCAACACTTGGTTCCGGTAAGGGCGAGGATGTTGACAAGATGCGCAACGCAGCAGCAAAAGCAAAAGAAAAATATCCAGAGCTTCCGATCGAAGGAGAAATCCAGTTCGATGCAGCAGTTTCTCCACGTGTTGCACGTACAAAATGCAAAGATTCTCAGGTTGCAGGACATGCAAACACATTTGTATTCCCTGACATCAATGCTGGTAACATTGGTTACAAGATTGCACAGCGTCTTGGTAACTTCGAAGCTTACGGACCAATCTTACTTGGTTTAAATGCACCAATCAACGATCTGTCCCGTGGATGTAACGCTTCTGAAGTATATTCTATGGCAATCATCACAGCAGCACTTGCTTAATTGCAATTGATCGGAACATAATAATAAGAAAGAACCGTATGCGAAGAGCGTTTGAAAGAATGTTTTCGTGTGTCGGTTCTTTTTTTGTTATGGCGACGACCGCTAATCGGAGCGAGATTCGCAGAGCATATCTTGTCTCTGTGATTGGAAACACTTGAATCGTGAAATGGTATTTTGAATTTATATATGATTCTCGCAGACTGGATCATATAATTAGAATATGTGGATGAAACTGGGGAAGTATCAGATAATATGTGGATAACTATGTGGATAATGTGAATAAGTCGGTGAATATAGATAAATAATATTAATTGTTATACAATTAAAAAGAAATACGAAAAGAATTATAAAATGAAAATATATCTTTTTCTTTGATTGTATAGTAGAATATGTGTGCAATTCACATAATAGGAAAAAAAGATTTGCAGAAAATAACAAATGAATCAAACAGAGGAAAAAACAATGTTTAAAAATGCAGGACGTGTAAAACGCACAATAGAAGAATATTTTGTACTTACCGTGGCAACGCTTATTCTGGTTGTCGGCGTGTATGTATTCAAGTTCCCGAATAACTTTTCTTTCGGTGGAGTGACTGGTATTGCGGTCGTTTTGAGCGCCATTATGCCGACAACCCCTGGAAATATCACATTTATTATCAATATGGCACTGCTTGTGCTGGGATTTATTTTTCTTGGAAAAAGTTTTGGAATCAAGACTGTCTATGTCAGTGTGCTGATGTCAGTTGGGTTAAGTGCAGCGGAGAAATGGTTCCCAATGTCTGCGCCACTCACCTCACAGCCGGTGCTGGAACTGATCTATGCGATCGTGCTTCCAGCGGCGAGTTCAGCCATCTTATTTAATGTCGGAGCTTCCGGTGGTGGTACGGATATTATCGCCATGATCTTAAAGAAATACACGAAACTGAATATCGGAGGTGCGCTGTTTCTGGTAGACCTGTTTATTGTACTTGCATCCTGCCTTGTCTTCGATGCGCAGACAGGTCTGTTTTCCCTCTGCGGACTTCTGGCAAAATCACTGGTGGTCGACAATGTGATCGAGAGTATTAACATGTGCAAATACTTCACCATTATCTGCAATGATCCGGAACCAATCTGTGAGTTTATCACCCGGAAGTTAAACCGCAGTGCAACGGTATATCATGCCGAGGGTGCTTATCAGCATAACGACAAAGCAGTTATTCTCTCTGTTATGAAGCGAAGCCAGGCTGTGGAACTCCGTAACTTCATCCACGAAAATCAGCCGTCCGCTTTCATTGCGATCACCAACAGCAGTGAGATTATCGGAAAAGGTTTCCGCGGGTTGAATTAGAAAACCAGAATTGCGAAAAAGTCCGAAAGTTTGCGGACATAGGGAAATTATGCTAAAATAGACGGCATATAAGATGAATGAATTTGACGGAAATTTGTTCAAAAATAACAGGTTTTATCGAACACTAAAAGGAGAGATAAAACAGGAGAAAACAGGAGAAGGATTTCATGAAAATTTGGGAAGATGAGAAACAGGTGTACATCAGAGCGAGCATGGAGCGCAATACGCCGGAACAGAATGCAGCGCTCAAAGAGCGTTTAGAACAGATCGACTGGTCGATTTTAGAACATATCCAGAGAAAAGAGACTGTGAATGAGCGCGGTGTGTTCGCACCGTTAGAAGCAGTGGAAGTGCCGGAGATCGAGGCGCGCAGAGACGAGTTTAAAGCAGCAGGACTGGATGCAATCCGGGCAGGAAAAGTAGGAGCAGTGCTTTTAGCTGGCGGACAGGGAACAAGACTGGGGTTGGACAGACCGAAGGGAACATTAAATATCGGTGTGAACCGGGAACTTTATTTATTCGAGCAGCTTTTCCGTAATCTGATGGATGTGACGGATGAAGCCGGTGCTTACGTTCCAATGTACATTATGACAAGCAATATTAATCATAAAGATACCGTTACTTTTTTTGAGGAGCATCATTATTTTGGCTATCCAAAAGACTATGTAAAATTTTTCATTCAGGAGATGGTTCCGGCATGTGACCACGAGGGACGTGTCTATATGGAATCTGATACCGAGGTGGCAATGTCTCCAAACGGAAACGGTGGATGGTTTGGTTCCATGGTGAGCGCAGGATTATTAGATGACATCCACGCAAGAGGACTTGAATGGATCAATGTGTTTGCAGTGGACAACTGCTTACAGAGAATTGCGGATCCGCTATTTATCGGCGCAACAATCGTTTCTGGCTGTGAGAGTGGAGCGAAGGTAGTGCGCAAGGCGGCACCGGATGAAAAAGTTGGCGTGCTTTGTACTGAGGATGGAAAACCATCCATCGCAGAGTATTATGAGATGACGCAGGAGATGGCAACTGCAAGAAAAGAGAATGGAGATCTGCTTTACGGCTTTGGCGTGATCTTAAACTATCTTTTCTCTGAAAAAAAATTAGAGCAGATCGCAGACGCACGTATGCCGATTCATGTGGTGGAGAAGAAAATTCCTCATATTGATCTGGAAGGAAATATGGTGAAACCGGAGCAGCCAAACGGATACAAGTTTGAAACTTTAGTGCTGGATATGGTACATATGATGGATGACTGCATTCCATATGAAGTTGTGCGTGAAAGAGAATTTGCACCGATCAAAAACCTTCACGGCGTGGATTCCTTAGACACTGCGAGAGAGTTGCTGAAAGGCTGCGGTATTACATTATAATACCTTTGAAAAAAAGCGGCTGCTTTACAGAAAAAAGCAAAAAAGAACATGAAAAACCGCGTAAAATGGGCGTTTGCCGGGAATCCTGGCAGACGCCCATTTTGTGCAAAAGACCAAAGAAAATCTAAGAAATTTCGTAAAAACAACAGAAAAAGGAGAAAAATAACTAAAATATAACAAAAATACACTTTTCATATTGAACATATTGCACAATGAACACAGAAGGATTTTCAAGAAAAAAAGAAGTATTTTATATGTTTTTTTATAGGGACGGTTGCTATAATGCATCATGTAACAAGAAGTTACCAAATACATTAAGGGAGGTTTTCTTATATGAAAAAGAAAGTAGTTAGTGTAATTCTTGCAATGACAATGGTAGCATCCATGGCAATGGGATGCGGAAACAGCTCTGATACAACAACATCAGACAATTCAACAACAACCACAACAACAAATGATGCAGCAGCATCCACAGAGGCATCCGATGCAGCAGACGCAACAGCAGATGCAGCAAACGGAGACTTAGCTGATAAAAAAGTTGGTGTATGTATTTATCAGTTCGCTGATAACTTCATGACATTATTCCGTGGAGAACTTGAGAACTACTTAGTAGAACAGGGATTCTCAAAAGACAATATCACAATCGTAGATGGTGCTAACGACCAGGCTACACAGACAAACCAGATCCAGAACTTCATCACACAGGGTGTTGACGTTTTGATCATCAACCCGGTTAACTCTTCATCCGCAGAGACAATCACAGATATGGTTGTTGAAGCTGGTATCCCTCTTGTATACATCAACCGTGAGCCAGATGCTTCTGAGGAGCAGAGATGGGCAGATAACAACTGGGATGTAACATACGTTGGATGTGACGCTCGCCAGTCCGGTACATACCAGGGCGAAATGATCGCTGATCTTGGTCTTGACACAGTTGATATGAACGGAAACGGAAAAATCGACTACATCATGATCGAAGGTGACCCGGAGAACGTTGATGCCCAGTATCGTACAGAGTACTCCATCAAAGCTCTTGAAGATGCCGGATTAGAAGTAAACTGCTTAGACGATCAGGTTGGTATGTGGGATCAGGCTACAGCACAGCAGTTAGTAGCTAACTCCTTAAGCCAGAATGGTAATGATATCGAAGTTGTATTCTGTAACAACGATGCAATGGCACTTGGTGCTTTACAGGCAATCGAATCCGCAGGACGTACTGTAGGTGAAGATATCTACTTAGTAGGTGTTGATGCTTTATCAGAAGCTCTTGAAGATGTTCTTGCAGGAACAATGACAGGTACTGTATTTAACGATCACTTCTCACAGTCCCACAGTGCAGCAGACGCAGCTATCAACTACTTATCAGGTGCTGGAAACGAGCACTACATTGGTTGTGACTACGTGAAAGTTACAAAAGACAATGCCCAGGAAATCCTTGACATGGTTAAATAATCAATCATTGCTACATTGAAAAAGTAAAATGAAAAAAGCGGTGCGGGTGTTTGAATGGCACCCGCACTTGTCTTGAAAAAAGACTGACACAAGACGATCTTAATTGATTTGATAACGAAAAGAATTATGAAAATGTCATGTATTTGAAACAGCGGAAGTAATAATGGGTAAGGAATTCTGAATATTGACATTACACAGATTTTTGATCTGTATCAACATAAAATAAAACAGGTAATAAACCTGAATTTATAAAGGAGGAGCAAAATGGCTGAATATAAACTGGAGCTTAAGGGTGTTTGCAAATCTTTCCCTGGTGTAAAAGCGTTGGATAATGTACAGCTTTCATTAAGACCAGGAACAGTTCATGCACTGATGGGCGAAAACGGTGCAGGAAAATCCACTCTGATGAAATGCCTTTTCGGTATTTACAGAATGGATGCGGGGGAAGTCATTCTGGATGGCAAGAAGATTGAGATCAACAATCCGGATGAGGCAATGAAGTATGGTATTGCGATGGTACATCAGGAATTACAGCCGGTACCTGCAAGAAGCGTGGCAGAGAACCTTTATTTAGGACGTTTCCCGACCAAGGGATTCGGACCATTTAAGATGATCGACCACAAAACTATGTATGCAGAGACAGAGAGATGGTTAAAAGAGGTAAAAATGGATTTTGATCCAAAAGCACAGCTGGGATCGCTTTCCATTGGACAGATGCAGTCCGTAGAAATTGCAAAGGCAGTTTCACAGCAGGCAAAAGTCGTGATCTTCGATGAGCCGACATCTTCTCTTTCTGATAATGAAGTAGAAGCATTGTTCCGTATCATGAACGATCTGAGAGATAAGGGCGTTGCAATGGTTTACATTTCCCACAAGATGGATGAGATCAAGCGTATCGCAGATGATATCACGATCATGCGAGATGGTACCTATGTAGGAACCTGGCCGGCAGCAGAACTTACCACAGATCAGATCATTGCAAAAATGGTAGGACGTGAACTTACAAATGTATATCCACCGAAGGAGAACAAACCGGGTGAAGTGATCATGGAAGTAAAAGACTTATGTTCTATCCATGAAAAATCATTCCAGCATGTAAGTTTCCAATTAAGAAAAGGAGAGATCCTTGGATTTGGTGGACTGGTAGGTGCACAGAGAACCGAGTTGATGGAAGGTATCTTCGGTATCCGTGGTGTTGCATCCGGCGAGATTTATATGCACGGCAAGAAAACCAGGATCAAACATCCTATCGATGCAATGAATGCAGGTATCGGACTTATTACAGAGGACCGTCGTGGAAATGGTATTTTCGGATGCCTTTCAATCAAAGACAATGTAGGTGTCTCTGTATACAATAAATTCCTTAAAGCAGGATTTGTGTTAGACCACAAGAAAATCAATCAGGTTGTGGATGACAGCATTAAGAAGTTAAGCATTAAGACACCAAGTATGAAGGAACACATCGCAAACCTGTCCGGTGGTAACCAGCAGAAGGTTATCGTTGCAAGATGGCTGGCAAATGATCCGGACGTACTGATCATGGATGAGCCGACACGTGGTATCGACGTTGGTGCAAAACATGAGATTTATGAGATCATGAGTGATCTGGCAAAACAGGGAAAAGCAATCATTATGATCTCATCAGAAATGTCAGAACTTCTTGGTATGGCAGACAGAATCTGCGTTATGTGTAACGGTAAACTTACCGGCGAGATCGATCAGCCGGAAGAGATGACTCAGGCAAGAGTCATGGGCTTCGCAACCAAATTCTGATAGAGGAGGACAATAGAATGGAAAAGACAAAACAGCAGAAAGCAAAAGATTTTATTATCAACAATGGCGTTATCATTGTAATGTTTATTCTGGTTATCTACACCGGATTGACATCTGATAACTTCCTTACACGAAACAACTTAATGAACATTTTGATGAACATGAGTTCACGACTTGTCATCGCCCTTGGTATTGCAGGATGTGTAATCACCGCAGGATGTGACCTTTCCGCAGGACGTATGATCGGTTTCGCAGCATGTATTGCCGGTACATTATTACAGCGTATTGATTATTCCGGAAAGTTCTTCCCGGATATGCAGCCAATGAATGTATTCCTGGCATTGATCGTTGTCATGGCAATCTGTGCAGCATTTGGTAGTATCACAGGTTTTTTCATCGCTTACCTAAGCGTACCTCCATTCATCGCTACGCTGGCAATGATGGAAATTGTTTATGGTATTTCACTGATCTACACAGGAGCTACACCACTTGGTGGTTATGTAAAATCCTACACAGATATCGCAAACGGCAAATTCCTTGGAATCAGCTGGCTGATCTGGATCGCAATTTTAGTAGCAGTTATCACATGGTTCATTTTCAACATGACACGTCATGGAAAATATATGTATGCGATCGGTGGTAACCCACAGGCAGCAGAAGTTGCTGGTGTTCCTGTAAAAGCAACTATGATCTTAATCTACATGAAAGCAGCAGCTATGTATGGTCTTGCAGGTTTCATGCTTGGCGCAAAAGCCGGTGGTGCATCCGTTAACTTAGGATATGGTTACGAAATGGAAGCGATCGCAGCTTGTACGATCGGTGGTGTATCCGTTACAGGTGGACGTGGTAAAGTTTCTTCCGCTATCATCGGTGTTGCCGTATTCGAGTTATTAAAAGCAGCATTACAGTACTTGGGAGTAGATGCGAACGCACAGTACATTGCAATTGGTATCGTAATCTTCGTAGCTATTTCTCTTGATATCAGAAAATACGTTGCTAAGAAATAATAAAATACAAATCATTTTGAATCATCATAAGTTTTATATTATAATAATAGCGGCTGGAGCTTTTCAGCCGCTATTATTACTTAAGGGAGAAAAAAGATGACAACACAGACGATTTTAGAACAGGCAGGAATTCCATTACTTTTATTTGTGATCTGTATGTATTATGGATTGAAACTGATGATTTTGCAGGACGTTTCAACCATTCGGGGAAAGAATAAAGAACCGGTAAAAGATGAAAAGGCGTATGCAAAAAAAGGTGGAGCGCTCATTCTCTTTTTTGGTTTTGCAACACTTGTAATGACGTTTCTTCTTTTTGTGGATCTTTATGTCGCACTGGCACAGATTGTAATCTGTACGATTATTTTTGGCGTTTTGTGGAAAAAAATGAATGACAAATACGGTGCATAAAGAAAGATGGAAAAGAAATAAAAGAAAATAAAGGGCAGAAATTATGAACCAATATACCGTTTTACTTGTAGATGATGAGGAAGAAGTATTTCAAGTCATCATGAAAAAACTCGATTGGGAGAGCATGGGATTTTCCATTGCAGGCTATGCCAGAAATGGTGTGGAGGCTTTGGAAATGGCGGAGGAACTGCAGCCGGATGTGGTCATGACAGATATCAAGATGCCATATATGGACGGACTTACACTCTGCAAAAAGCTCAAAGAACTCTACCAGAAAGTGAAAGTGATCATTTTCTCCGGCTTTGATGAATTTGAGTATGCGAAAGAGGCAATTAAAATTGAGGCCGAGGAGTATATTTTAAAACCGATCAATTCCAATGAACTGCGGGAAGTGTTTGAGCGGATCAAGGTCAACCTCGATAAAGAGCTGGACGAAAAAAGAAATATCGATAAACTGCGGGAATATTATATGGAAAGCCTTCCTGTTCTGCAGGAGAATTTTTACACTTCACTGATCGAAGGACGAATTCCGGAGTCACAGATTGAAAAGTATGTGAAAAACTATCAGATCAACCTGACCGGACCATACTATGTGGTCACTGTTTTACATATCAGTACAACGAATCCGGAAAATGTGCCGATCGATCCGTTTCTTCTTGCTATTTCCGTGAAAAAGCTTGCCGAGGAACAGCTGACTGAAAAATGGAATTGCAGGACGGTGACCTACCTTGGAGATATTCTTGTGATTGCACAGCTTTTCGATGTGGACAGCATCACACATTTTACTGATGATATGGACCGGTTCTGCAAAATGGCAAAGCGTGTCTGCAAGGCGACTGTCACCGCAGGGATCGGACATGTGTGCAATCAGCTTTCACAGCTTTCACTCTCTTATCACGGTGCAAAGAATGCAACTTCTTATCGTGTTTTATATGGAAACACAAGAGCCATCAATATCGCAGAGATGGATCCGCAGGAGAGCGTGGACGAACACTGGGAGGAAGCTTACATTGAGAAGATTTTAAAGAAAGTCCGGATGGGCGAACAGAAGCCGCTGGAGGAAGCGATTGCAGAGTTTACTGCGCAGATGGCAAAGACGAGGATGTCACTGCAGAATTACCGGATTCTTGTCATGGAACTGATCGCAGAAATTTTCCGGTTTGGAAGCAATAACCAGATTAACATGGACGAAGTATTTGGCGGTAATAATGATGTATACAATCAGGCGTTGCAGCTGGAATCCACAGATGCGCTTGGCGCATGGCTGAGGGAAAACTGCATGAAAATGCAGCGCCAGGTAACAAACGAACGTCAGGATACCACAAAATCTTTTGTGACCAAAGCCGTAGAGTATGTGAAGGAGCATTATTCTGATCAGGAGTTGAGCATTGAGACGATATGCAGTTATCTGAATGTGAGCGCAGCATATTTTTCCACTGTTTTTAAGAAGGAAACAGGAAAAACATTTATCAATTATCTCACGGACTATCGCATGGAGCAGGCGGTGGATCTGCTTTTGACGAAAGACGAGAAAACATATATTATTGCAGAAAAAGTTGGATATTCCGATCCAAACTATTTCAGTTATGTGTTTAAAAAACAATTTGGAATGTCACCATCAAAATATAAGGCAGGTAAGTTGGGCGAACAGTGAAAACAATAGAAAAATTTTACCGGAAAACAGCGGAATATCTTGCAAAACGTGTCAAACCGCAGACGATACAGTTTACGATAGCGGTCTCATTTACGATCGTCTCTGTGTGCAGTATGGCGATCCTTGGCGTGACACTTTATAACCGTTTTGCCAACCGGATGCAGGATATGACGATTGAAAGTTCAGAACAGCTTTTGAACCAGACTGCCATCAATCTGGAAACGTATCTCAGAAATATGCGGCGCATCTCAGATGCGATGTATTATAGCGTCATTAAGGACACGGATCTTGCGGTAGACTCCGTGGCAGAGGAGATGAATCTTTTATATGAGGCGAATAAAGATAACCTGATCAGTATCGCATGTTACACGAATGATGGCAGACTGGTTGCGGCGGCACCGGTCACGAATGAGAAGGATGACTCTGACATTGTCGGTCAGGAGTGGTTTGTCAATGCAGTGGATCAGATGGAAAACCTGCATTTTTCCACGCCGCATGTACAGAACCTGTTTGATAATACAGCTTACCGCTATTACTGGGTCATTTCCTTAAGCCGTGCGGTAGAGCTGACGAGCAACGGAAATTCTACGCTGGGTGTTTTGCTGGTTGATATGAACTACAGCAGCATTGAGCAGCTTTTTAATAAGGCAAATACAGATAACTCATCGGAATATGTCTATCTGATGGACAGCGATGGTGAGATCATCTATCATCCGAAGCAGAAACTGATCTACACGAATCTTTATGAAGAAAATAATCTCGAAGCGGTTCACTATGATGACGGCTCCCATCAGGAGATTTTTCAGGGGGAAAAGAGGCTCATCACCGTTAAGACAGTCAGCTATACCGGCTGGAAGATTGTGAGTGTTGTGCCGATGAGTGCCTTTAATATGGGACTTTATGGTACGCGGATGTTTGTGATCATGCTGATGGCATTGTCGATGCTGATGATCATTATCATCAACCAGCTTGTGTCCGCGCGGATTGCAAAGCCATTACAGCGTCTGAACCAATCGGTCAGGGAATGGGAAGCGGGAAATCTGAACCCTACTATATATATAGGAGGATCGCTGGAGGTTGAGCATCTGGGAAAGACGCTGCGCTCCACCGTAGAACAGATTAACCAGTTGATGCATGATATTTTGTATGAGCAGGAAGAAAAAAGAAAAAGCGAACTGGATGCACTGCAGTCGCAGATTAATCCACACTTTTTATACAATACACTGGATTCCATTGTATGGATGATCGAGGGCGAACGCTACGAGGATGCGGTTTTTATGATCACACAGCTTGCGAGTCTGTTCCGTATCAGCCTAAGCCGCGGAAAAACGATCATCAGCATTGAAGATGAGATCAGACATGCAAAGAATTACATGAATATCCAGAAAGTCCGTTACAAAAACAGCTTTACAATTGATTTTTCCATAGAGGAGGACATTTTACACTGCTGTACCGTAAAACTCGTGGTGCAGCCACTGCTGGAAAATGCAATTTATTATGGTGTGGAAGGAATGGATGGTGAAGGCGAGATCCATGTAAACGGTTACCGGAGAGAGGACGATATCTATATAGAAGTCAGCGATAATGGACTTGGTATGCCGCAGGATATGGTGGAACAGCTTTTGACCGACAATAACCGTGTGAGAAAGCATGGCTCCGGTGTGGGTGTGATCAATGTGCATAACCGTATCCGTCTGCGGTTTGGCAGACCATATGGTCTGGAAATCGAGAGTATGCCGGATGAGGGAACCACCATCCGTATCCATCTGCCGTATATTCCATATGAACCGGAAAAACTGGAACTGCTGGAGAATGGAAAGATGCAGGAGCTGAAAGGGGGTAAGGGCAATGAAGAAAAATAGGATTTATTTTGGATTGCTCATTCTTGCCCTGATAGTGACGATCGTCTGGACATCTGCCGGCATGTGGGGAGTAAATAAAGAAGAGAAAAAGTACAGTGTGTCTGTGATCATTAACGACAGTAATAATGACCGGTGGATCGCAATGCGCGAGGGACTCGAGCAGGCAGCGAAAGATGACAACATCCAGTTGAATTATGTCTCAACCGGTGTCTTTACAAGTGAAGAGGAGGAAAAGGCGCTGATCGAGCGTGAAGTGGAGAATGGGGCAGATGGGATTATCGTACAGCTTGTGTCAAGCGAGGACTCTTATGCAGTTTTCGAGAAAATAGATCCCTCTGTGGCAGTGATGCTTCTGGAAACAGATGCGGTGCCGGAGGGCGTATATTCCGTGACAGCCCCGGATAACCACTGGATTGGTGAAGCACTGGCACAGACGATTTTTCAGGACTATGGGGATTCTTTACCGGACAAAAAAATCGGAATCCTCAGCGGAAACCAGGATCAGCTTTCCATGCACCAGAGACTTGGCAGTGTGAAAAAGCTGCTGAAAGATGAGAACATAGAGCCGGTCTGGATTTTATCCGGTCAGGGAGAAAACCTGTCAACGGAACTTATAGCAAAACAGGCGGATGAACCGGTGGATATTCTGATCACACTGGGGAATGCGGAGACAGAAACGGCGGTGGATTATCTGCAGGCGGATGCCGGTTATAAGAGGCAGTTTATGATCTATGGAGAAGGATGTTCGGATAAGGCAGTGTATTATCTGGACAAAGGTGTTATAAAGACACTTGTAGTGCCAAATGAATTTAATATGGGATATCAGAGTGTTCATGCAATTGCAGAACAGATAAAGTACAAGCTTTCCAGTGCAGAAAGCACGACGGTGGACAGTCTTGTGATCAACAGGCAGAATCTGTATGATGAGGAGAACCAGAAGACATTATTCCCGATCGTGCAGTGAATCAGAGGGATCATGGTGTGGATAAAACAGGAAGAAAGAGAGAAGGTATGGCATGGGAAGTGCAAAACAGAGGATTTCAGGTGCATTGATCCTGACATTGGGTGCATCAATGCTTGTGGGATGTGAACTGCCGGAGAAAAATACACAGGTAAAAAGCATCAAGATTGGTGTGACGCTTTATGATCAGTATGATGCGTTCATTTCAGAGCTGATGGAAGATTTTAACGCACGTGTGGCAGAGAAAGAAGTGGAGACGGGGATCGCCATAAATTTGGAAGTCTATAATGCATCACAGAATCAGGCAACACAGAACAATCAGGTGGAAGCTATGGTTCAGGATGGATGTGACATTATCTGCGTGAATCTGGTTGACCGTACAGACCCCACAACAGTCATTGATCTCGCAGAAAAAAATGATATCCCTGTCATTTTCTTCAATCGTGAGCTGGTGGAAGAGGATTTAGAGCGTTGGGATAAACTGTATTATGTGGGGGCGAAAGCATTTGAATCAGGAATGATGGAAGGGCAGATTGCTGCCGAAGCTTTTTTACAGGATTCATCGGTCGACAGAAATCAGGATGGAGTCTATCAGTATGTTGTGCTTGAGGGAGAACCGGGACATCAGGATGCGATCATCCGCACGGAATATTCGGTGAATACGATTATTTCCAGCGGAATCGGGGTGGAAAAATTAGGCTATGCAATTGCAAACTGGAACCGCGCACAGGCACAGAATAAAATGACACAACTTCTGAGCCAGAATGGCAATAAAATAGAGTTAGTGATCGCAAACAATGACGATATGGCAGTGGGGGCGATCGATGCATTGAAAGCATCAGACTTGAGCAGGGAAGAATGGCCGGTAGTAGTCGGGATCGACGGCACGGACGTTGGACTTGAGGCAGTGAAGAATGGCGAGATGGCCGGTACCGTCTATAATGATAAAGACGGACAGGCAAAGGGGATGTTGGAACTTTCTTTTGCACTTGCCACGGGCGGAAATCTGGAGGATCTGAATCTGGAGGATGGAAAATACATAAGACTGCCTTATACAAAAGTCGGACCGGATGATGTGGATGAATATTTGGACAGATAACGTTTCCGGCGGACAGAAAATGAATGGGAGCAAGGATTTGAAGACAATCATTTATTTTAAAGGTGTCTATGACACGCTTGATTTATTTACAGATCATTTGATCGAGGCATTTGAATCCATGGGATATGGGACATTTGTGTATCACACTGCAAATGAGGAAGTGAGCAAAAAGATGCTGCTCCGCCTTCTGGATGAATCACAGGAATTTGCAGTAGTGACATTTAATAACCTCGGATACAATCTTTCTTTTGAACAGTCTGAAGCAGCGGAGGATGAAGAGAAAAAACCGGAAGAACATAATATATGGAATTATTTTCATATCCCATATATTGACATTCTCATGGATCATCCGTTTCATTATGAGAAACCGCTTTGCAATATGCCGGAAACAGCAGTGATCCTCTGCACAGACCGCAATCATGAGAAATATATCCGGCGTTTTTTCAAAAACATCCATCAGACAGATTTCCTTCCACATGCAGGAGTGGAACTGGGACATAAGCATAAACCTCTGAATGACCGCAATATCGATGTGCTGTATGCAGGGGCACTTCCAATCTATACGGTCGCAAAGATGATCCCGGATCTTCATTCCATCCCGGAAGTCGACGGTGAGCATATGATGCAGTCGGTGTTGGGCGAACTGGTGCAGCACCCGGAACAGACGACAGAACAGGTGATAGAAGCATATGTAAAGTCAGTGCGTGGAGATATATCCGACGAGCGTTTACAGGAGATCATTGTAAAAATGCGGTTTCTGGATTCCTACGCGACTTCTTTTTTTCGGGAGCAGGCGGTGCGTATCCTTGTGGAGAGCGGCATTCATGTGACCGCGTATGGTGTTGGCTGGGATCAGTGCGAATGGAGTGATAATCCGTATCTGACATATGGGGGAAAGGTGCTTGCACCGCAGATTCTTCCGCTTATGAACGACTCCAAGATCGTGTTAAATACCATGACCTGGTTTAAAGCAGGTGCGCACGACCGTATTTTTAATGGTATGCTTGCAGGTGCGGCGGTAGTGACAGATGATTCCACTTACCTGCGCAGAACCTTTACGGATGGAAAAGAACTTGTGATGTTTTCCTTAAAGGAATTGCAGACACTGCCGGAACGGGTATTTGACTTGTTTGGCCACAGCTCCCACATGCAGGAGCTGGCAGATTGTGGATATCGTGCCGCAAAAGAGGGACATACGTGGAAAAACAGGGCAGAGTATATCCGCGAGTGCTATTTTGACTGAAGATCATATGCTGTAAAAGATGGAGGGACAAAGAATTAATGCGCATTTTAATGTACCGTTGGAAGGCATACAATTACCGGGATATTGAACAGACATTCCGCCTGTTAGGACATACGGTGGACAATATTGAGCAGGAACTTGGAAATTATGACATTGATCCCGAATTTGAGGCGAAAATCGAAGCAATGATGGAAAAAAATCATTATGATATGGTGTTTACGGTCAATTATTTTGCACTGATCTCAAATTCCTGCCAGAAAATGGGCGTAAAATATGTGTCATGGACGTGTGACAATCCACTGATCAGCATGTATCATGTCTCTGTTTTTAACGACTGCAACTACATTTTTACGTTTGATAAAACAAACTATCTGGAATTTAAAGAAATGGGGGTAAAACATATCTGGTATCTTCCGCTAGCGGTGGATGTTGACCGGATCGACACAATTTTACAGAAGTCAGAGGACAGTGTAAAATACGGCGGTGACATTGCATTCGTGGGAAGCCTTTATGAGAGAAATTCCTACGACAGGATCAAGCCTACGCTGCCGGAATATCTGAGAGGCTATTTTGATGCGGTGATGGAAGCACAGCTTAACATCAGTGGTGCAAATATCGTGGAACCAATGCTCACAACGGATATTTTAGAACAGCTGCAACAGCATTTTTCACTGGAAAAGTCGGAGGGTTCTTTCTCGGATCTCGGACTGATCTTCCAGACAACGGTGCTTGGGTTTAAAATCGCAGAGATTGAGAGACGGCGCGCGCTGATTGAACTGTCAAAACATTTCCATGTGAATGTGTACAGTAACAGCAATGTCTCGGATCTTGTGCGGGTGCAGTACTGCGGTTCCGTCGATTATTGGAGCGAGATGCCAAAAGTGTTCCACGAGTCGAAAATAAACCTGAACTTCACGATCCCCAATATTAAAAGCGGGATTCCGCTCCGCATATGGGATGTACTGGGGGCAGGAGGATTTCTGATGACAAATTATCAGGCGGAGATCCCTCTTTATTTTAAGGAAGGGGAAGACCTGATATGTTTTGACGGTGTGGAAGATCTGGCAGAGAAAGCGGGCTATTATCTGGAACATGAGAAGGAGCGTAGGGAGATTGCCCGTAACGGCTATGAGAAAGTGAAACAACATCATTCTTATGTAAACCGTATAGAGACGATTTTAGAGACAATCGCATAAAAAAGACTGTTGCATGAAAACTGATTCATGTGACAGTCTTTTTAACAATAGCGGTCTAACATCATTCCAGAGTAGATCGACGTGATATATGGTGTCGCAAAATTATGTCCGGGGTTCTTGTAGGCTACAATAATTTTGTTCACGTAATTCATCGGGTCAATAGACGCCTCTGCTGCCTTGCTGTTTAATGTATCCTTGAATTGATTCAGGATTGCAAAATTATCCTGCGCATCTTCTGCGGTTGCAGCATCGTACAGAAGATTGCGGTCAATATGCAGATAATTGTCGGCGTCTAATTCCAATCCCATTGCTTCTAATTCATTGCGGTAGTCTTTTGCAACACTGCTCATGTCAGAGACGAGCTTATTAGGGCGCTGGGCGTCGGAATATGAATGACCGATCTTGATCACTTCATTATAAGCATTGGCGAGTCTGCTGACATTGTCAGCAACGGCATCGGCATCTGTCTTGAAATTGATCGTTGCCTCTGAGCCATCCTTGCTGATTCCGTTTAATGTCAGATTAAACTGGTTATTTACCATAAAAGAATTTGAGTAGGAGGAATGTTCTTTCCCATTTAAAACAAAAGAAGAATTCCCGGCTTCCTGCGCAATCTGATTGATTCCCAGAAGCTTTATGGCGTGCATGGAGGAGGGACTGGCATCCGGCAGGATCTGGAACAGATAGTCTTCATCATCTGCAATGCCGGTCTGGCTGGAGGAGAGCACAAGTGCATTTTCTCCTTTGCCGTTCTGAACCATGGAGGCATTGATGCCGATTTTCGAGTGGTTGATCAACTGCATCAGTTTTTGCTGGACATCAGCATTGGAATCCTTACGGTCGACAGAAAACTGAAATTCGTAAGAATTCGTATTTGTGTTCAGGTCAAAGGAATAAATGCCGGGTGTAAACTGATAACGATCCGGCTGAAGGTAATTTCCCTGATTGATCTGTTCTGTTGCCAACTGCTTTACTGCTATATGAAAGGAAGTTGTATCCGGAGTGTCGTCGTTTCCAATGTATTCTGCGGTTACGACATCTTCATCCGATGACTGGGCAATCTTTTTGGAAAAAGCTTTTTCAATGCCCTGGTCGCTGCTTGAAAGTGAAGCTGCGATATGCTGGATGTCTCCGACACTTTCCTTGATATCAATCGCATATTTTTTCGCTTCCCCAAGGTTTTTGATTTTGTACAGAGGGGATTCTTTATTTGTTTTTACAATTTTATTATAGGTGTCACGCAGCTGGCTTTTCTTGTGCGTGTCATAGCGCGATACAGTCGAATTGCCATAAGTACTCAGATAGTACTGGTAGGCGCTGTCAATGGCTGCCATAGATGTTCCCCTCCTTTCTTCCTTGAAATCATAATGCAGTACTGTCTTAATATAATAAGAAGTAATTCGTTATGCGGGGATGAAAATCCGTTTCATTAGATTACAGAATATATATCGGTAGTTCTATAAAAAATATTTATCTTTTTTTACATTATTATAGGAAATGTGGAAAAAAGCAAGAAAAAAACAAAAAAATTTGTTGACGACCAATATTCTGTGTGCTATATTAGTCTAGCGATGGAAGTAGGTCTTTTTTTTATGCCTTTTTTTAGGTCGGACTTATTTTCGACTAAAAGGTGTAGAAAAACACAAAGAATTTAATGGAGGTGGAAGTTGTGCGCACGAAAATAACACTGGCATGTACAGAATGCAAGAATCGTAATTACAACACGACAAAAGACAAGAAAGCTCATCCAGACAGAATGGAAACCAAAAAGTATTGTAGATTCTGTAAGACTCATACATTACACAAGGAAACCAAATAGTTTAGCTGGGTGAAGGAGTGAGAAAATGGGAGAAACCGAGAAATTAGTAAAAGCTCCGGAAAATGGTCAGCACATGAGCCTGCTGGCGAAACTGTCGAGCTGGTTTACCGGTCTCAAGGCTGAATTCAACAAGATTATTTGGCCAGACAAACAATCACTTGCAAGACAGACAGGAGCCGTTGTTGCGACGTCTGTTGTTTTAGGTCTTGTCATCGCCCTTCTGGATTTTTTGATCCAGTATGGCGTTGATTTCCTTGTAGGTTTAAGTTTTTAATTGGAGGCAAAGGTAATTATGGCAGAAGCACACTGGTATGTAGTTCATACCTACTCAGGATATGAGAATAAGGTAAAAGCCAATATCGACAAGACGATCGAAAACAGACATCTGGAAGATCAGATCTTAGAGGTCCGTGTTCCGATGCAGGACGTTGTTGAGTTGAAGAATGGCGCAAATAAAACCGTATCAAAGAAGATGTTTCCGGGATACGTACTTATCAATATGGTTATGAATGATGACACCTGGTATGTTGTCAGAAATACCCGTGGTGTTACCGGATTCGTTGGTCCGGGAAGCAAGCCGGTACCGCTTACCGATATGGAAATGAAACCATTAGGTATCAAGACTGAGAACGTTGAGGTTGATTTTGCAGAGGGTGACACAGTGACTGTTATCGGCGGTGTCTGGAAGGATACTGTTGGTGTGATCCAGTCCATGAACCACAGCAAGCAGATCGTTACCATCAATGTGGAACTTTTTGGTCGCGAAACACCAGTAGAAATAAGTTTCGCAGATATTAAGCTTATGAAATAAGCAGACTTGTATGACAAGTTCAAAATTTATTAAGGAGGCAATTTTCCAATGGCAAAGAAAGTAGAAGGATACATCAAATTGCAGATTCCTGCGGGCAAGGCTACACCTGCTCCTCCAGTTGGACCTGCACTTGGACAGCACGGCGTTAACATCGTTGAATTTACAAAACAGTTCAACGCAAGAACAGCCGATCAGGGAGATTTAATCATTCCTGTAGTTATTACAGTATACGCAGACAGAAGCTTCAGCTTCGTTACAAAGACACCACCTGCTCCTGTATTAATTAAGAAAGCCTGCAACATCAAATCTGGTTCTGCTGCACCGAACAAGGCAAAAGTTGCTACACTTTCCAAAGCAAAATTACAGGAAATCGCAGAATTAAAAATGCCAGACTTAAATGCAGCATCTCTTGAGGCAGCTATGAGCATGATCGCAGGAACTGCAAGAAGTATGGGTGTTACTGTAGAAGAATAAGATTTTACAGTACAGGCCGGACGGTTTAACCACACCGGCAGATAGTCACTATGAACGATTATGTGGGAGGGACCTCTCCCGATAATACCACCAGGAGGTTTTTTAGAATGAAAAGAGGAAAGAAATATCAGGACGCTGTTAAGAATTTCGACAAAGCAGCTCAGTACGATGTTGCTGAAGCAATCAGCTTAGTAAAGAAAAACGCAACAGCTAAATTTGATGAGACAATCGAACTTCACATCAGAACAGGTTGTGATGGACGTCATGCAGAACAGCAGATCCGTGGTGCGCTTGTATTACCACACGGAACAGGAAAAACTGTTAAAGTATTAGTATTCGCAAAGGGTACTAAATTAGATGAAGCACAGGCAGCTGGAGCTGACTACGTTGGTGGAGAGGAATTAATTCCAAAGATCCAGAACGAAGGATGGTTAGATTTCGACGTTGTTGTTGCTACACCTGATATGATGGGTGTTGTTGGACGTTTAGGACGTGTATTAGGACCTAAAGGTTTAATGCCAAACCCAAAAGCTGGAACAGTTACTATGGACGTTACAAAAGCTGTTAACGACATCAAAGCTGGTAAGATTGAATACAGATTGGACAAAACAAACATTATCCACGTGCCAGTTGGAAAAGCTTCTTTTACAGAAGAACAGTTAAGCGACAACTTCCAGACCCTTATGGGAGCTATCAACAAAGCTAAGCCTTCAAGCTTAAAAGGTCAGTACATTAAGAGTGCAACAATCACTTCTACAATGGGACCTGGTGTAAAATTAAACGTAGTTAAGATTGCTCAGTAATCAGAATTATTTTTAATTTTTGTTGACAACCCCAATATACAATGTTATAATGCACAAGGCGTTGTGAGAACAGCGTCTTGCATATTGCCGAAGACAGTAGGTGCCTGACAGGCGTAACACTAGACCTACCGAGGAGATCTTATAGATGAATTTCATCTATAGCAGAATCATTTATGATTTTATACCTCTCTGTCTTTGACAGAGAGGTTTTTTAGTGATAAACCTCAACGTCTTTTATGCAGTCATGCAGTGGTTTTTGATCACTGCCCAAAATAATAAAAGGAGGTGCACGATTCGTGGCAAAAGTAGAACTTAAACAGCCTATCGTACAGGAAATTTCTGAAAACATCAAAGATGCACAGTCAGTAGTAGTTGTTGACTACCGTGGACTTACTGTTGCAGAAGATACTCAGTTACGTAAAGCATTAAGAGAAGCTGGTGTTTCTTACAAAGTTTATAAGAATACATTAGTTAACCGTGCTATTGCAGGAACTGAATTCGAAAGCTTAAAAGAGTCTCTTGAAGGACCAAGCGCATTCGCTATTTCTAAAGACGATGCAACAGCTCCAGCAAGAATCTTAGCAAAATTTGCAAAGACAGCTCCAGCTCTTGAAATCAAAGCCGGTGTTGTAGAAGGAACTTTCTACGATGCAAATGGTATGAAAGCTATCGCAAACGTACCATCAAGAGAAGAACTTCTTTCCAAATTACTTGGAAGCTTACAGTCTCCTATCACCAACCTTGCTCGTGTTCTTAACCAGATCGCAGAGAACGGTGGTGCAGTAGCTACAGAAGCTGCTCCGGCAGAAGAAGCAGAAGCTCCAGCTGAGGCTTAATCAGCAAACAGAGATCCTGTCAGACAGGAATGAAATCAAGAATCACCGGTAACAGCCGGTCAATAATTAAATTTTAATGGAGGAAATTAAAATGGCAAAATTAACAACAGCAGAATTTATTGAAGCTATCAAAGAGTTAAGCGTATTAGAATTAAATGATTTAGTAAAAGCTTGTGAAGAAGAATTTGGCGTATCTGCAGCAGCAGGCGTTGTAGTAGCAGCAGCAGGCGGAGAAGCAGCAGCAGCTGAAGAGAAAACAGAGTTCGACGTAGAGTTAACAGAAGTTGGACCAAACAAAGTTAAAGTTATCAAAGTTGTTCGTGAAGCAACAGGATTAGGATTAAAAGAAGCTAAGGACTTAGTTGATGGAGCTCCTAAGATCCTTAAAGAAGCAGCTGACAAAGCTACAGCTGATGATATCAAAGCTAAACTTGAAGCTGAAGGCGCTAAAGTTACTCTTAAATAATTTCATTATTTTTGAAGAATTAGCTATTTTAAAGCCATGGTGTATGTGCACCATGGCTTTTTGTGTACTTTATGCAAAAATATGTTATTTTTTTATTTTTGTCGGTAAAAATAACGAATAACCATTGCTTTCACTGAAAAAAGAATGTACAATAGTGATAATACGAAAATAGAAAAGGTGCGGACCACATGAAGAACAAAACGCAGGAAAACGAGAAGAAAACGATAATTCCAAAACAGAAAAAACAGCGGTCAGTGAAAAAGGAGAAAAGCGCAGTGACAAAGAAAACTGCTAAAAAAACCAGAAACAGCAGCATGGCAGTCAAACTGGTGGCGATTCTTGTACTGATGGTAGCTGTGACCATGGTATCAAATGTGATCAACTATGATGCAATGGTGAAGATGAACCATTCGATCAAAGATGTCACAGACAGCAAAGTGCCGGATCTGCAGAATGCTTACAACATACAGTATAGTCTTGAAGCAGTACAGAAGGATTTCTATCGTTATCTTGCGACAACAAAAGGTGAGACAAGCCATACAGAAGCCAGAAATGATTATGCAGCGGATCGGGAGGCTGTGGCTGATCTTGTGCAGCAGATGTATGATGCCACAGAGGGTGACGGACAGAAACAGATTATGCAGAAAATCTATGATGGTGTGAACAACGTTCTGGAACGTATGGACAATGCCATGGAAAAATACGACGATGGAAAGACTGGAAAAGTTTCCATCGAAGTCAATGTGATCCGTGTCTGCATGGAAGAGGTGAATACTTATATTACCGGAATCCAGCAGAAGAGTGTGAATGAGATGGATGAGGCAACAGCCCAGTCACATGCTACCTATCAGGCAGTTTCCAAGGTGTGCGTTGGAATGGCTGCGGTATCTATTCTTGTTGGAATAGCTGGAATTCTTGTTATTCTGATCGGCGTTGTGAAACCAATGCGCGCAGCAACCAGAGATCTCATGAAGATGATCACTGAGATTGATGGGGGAAGTGGTGATCTTACTGCACATCTGAAGGTCAGAGGCAACGATGAGATCGGACAGATGGTCCGGGGATTCAATCAGTTTATAGATGTGTTGAGAAATCTGATCGAGAAGATAAAAAAAGGTTCCGGAGAACTCGAACATACAGCGGCGAGTGTTGACAACGGAGTCCGCGCAGCGGGCGATAAGATCACAGGTACATCTGCAACGATGGAACAACTGGCAGCCAGCATGGAGGAAGTATCCGCAACCGTTATTAATATTACTGAAAATATTGAGAGCATCCGAAAAGACATCACAGTTATGGCAGATAAGACAGGAGAGGGACTTGAACGTGTGGACAGTATCCGCCAGAAGGCAGAGGGGATGAAGGCAGATGCAACTGCAAGCCAGGTGTCTGCAGCCGATATGGTGGCGCGTATTTCAGGAGAACTTTCCACTGCGATTGAACAGAGCAAACAGGTGGAAGAGATTAATAAGCTTACAGATGAGATCTTGTCAATTTCTTCACAGACAAATCTTCTTGCATTGAATGCTTCCATTGAAGCAGCAAGAGCCGGGGAAGCCGGAAAAGGCTTTGCGGTCGTTGCAGATGAGATTCGGAAGCTTGCGGATGAAAGCAGAAATACAGCTAATGGAATTCAGAATATCAGTAAGATGGTAACAGAATCGGTAGAAAACTTAGCTGGAAATGCGGGCAAGATGCTTGATTTTGTAAATCAGGACGTCTTGAATGACTACAAGGGAATGGTTGAATCCGGTGAGACTTACAATGAGGATGCCGTACAGATGAATGAGATGATGCAGGATCTTCAGAGTGTAGCAGAGAATCTCCGCCGGGCTGCAAATGAAATTTCGGAGGCTGCAGATGGCGTATCCAATGCAGTGAACCAGAGCGCAGCGGGCGTGTCTAATGCGGCAGAGTATACTTCTGAACTTGCAGGTCATATGACCGGAATCAACGAATCTGTCGAGAAGAATGTGAACATCGCAGAATCATTGAAGAATGAAGTCGCAGGATTCCAGTGTGAATAAATGATAGCGACTGCAGCTTTGAAATAATACATAAGACAAAATAGAAATATAAGACACTATATATAGAAGAAACAGATACACAAAATACTACAAGTAGGTATCTGTTTCTTCTTTTTTATAAATACTAATAAATTTATTAGAAAAAATGAAATTTGTCTTGACGATTTTGCTTGACTTGATATATAATATACGTTGCACTATTGTGGTGCAGTAGGCTTATAGCCATAAGATGTGAGTGTTCACATACCGTATATACAGGCGGTAGATGCAATACAACAGGCAATTTGTTTGTTGAGAATAAAAACGAGAGGTGAAACGTCAATGGAGAAAAACAGAATACGTCCGGTGAAAGCCGGAAAAGGCATGCGTATGAGTTACTCAAGACAGAAAGAGGTATTGGAAATGCCAAACCTTATAGAAGTTCAGAAAGACTCCTATAAGTGGTTTTTGGACGAAGGCTTAAAAGAAGTTTTCGACGATATCTCTCCGATTGCAGATTACAGCGGTCATCTGAGTCTGGAATTTGTGGATTTTACATTATGCGAAGATGATGTAAAGTACACAATCCCTGAGTGCAAAGAAAGAGACGCAACATATGCAGCACCTTTAAAGGTAAAGGTAAGACTTCACAACAAAGAAACTGATGAAATCAACGAGCATGAAATTTTCATGGGCGACCTTCCTTTGATGACTGAAACTGGAACTTTCGTAATCAATGGTGCAGAGCGAGTAATCGTCAGCCAGTTGGTTCGTTCCCCTGGTATCTATTATGGTATCGCTCACGATAAAGTGGGTAAACAATTGTATTCTTGTACTGTAATTCCAAACCGTGGAGCTTGGTTAGAGTATGAAACAGACTCCAATGACGTATTTTACGTTCGTGTAGATAGAACCAGAAAAGTGCCGATCACAGTATTGATCCGTGCGCTTGGTGTTGGAAGCAACCAGGAAATCATTGATTTATTTGGTGAGGAACCTAAGATCGTTGCAAGTTTTGGCAAGGATGTTGCTACAAATTACGAAGAAGGACTTCTTGAATTATATAAGAAAATCAGACCGGGCGAGCCGCTTTCAGTCGAAAGTGCGGAGAGCCTTATTAATGCTATGTTCTTTGACCCAAGAAGATATGATCTTGCAAAGGTAGGACGTTATAAGTTCAATAAGAAGTTAGCATTAAAGAACCGTATCAACGGACATGTTCTTGCAGAAGATGTTGTTGATGTGACAACTGGTGAGATCATTGCAGAAGCAGGTACAGAAGTAACCCGTTCTTTAGCTGATGATATCCAGAATGCAGCAGTTCCATATGTATGGATTCAGACTGAGACAAGAAACGTAAAAGTTCTTTCTTCTATGATGGTAGATTTAAGACATTACGTTGACTGCGATCCAAAGGAACTTGGCATTACAGAATTAGTTTACTACCCAATTCTTGCACAGTTAATGGAAGAAAATCCGGATGTGGAAGATTTAAAAGAAGCAATTAAGAAAAATGTACATGATCTGATTCCAAAGCATATTACAAAAGATGATATCTTCGCATCCATCAATTACAATATGCATTTAGAGTATGGTATTGGTCATGATGATGATATCGACCATTTGGGTAACAGACGTATCCGTGCGGTTGGCGAATTATTACAGAACCAGTACAGAATCGGACTTTCCAGATTAGAGAGAGTTGTCCGTGAAAGAATGACGACACTTGACCTGGATGGTATTTCTCCACAGAGTTTAATTAACATCAAACCGGTAACTGCAGCAGTGAAAGAGTTCTTCGGTTCTTCCCAGCTGTCTCAGTTCATGGATCAGAACAACCCTCTTGGTGAGCTGACTCACAAGAGACGTTTATCTGCATTGGGACCTGGTGGTTTGTCCAGAGACCGTGCCGGATTCGAGGTTCGAGACGTTCATTATTCTCACTATGGACGTATGTGTCCAATTGAGACGCCTGAAGGTCCTAACATCGGTCTGATCAACTCACTGGCAAGTTATGCGCGTATTAATGAGTATGGTTTCATTGAAGCTCCATACCGTAAGATTGATAAATCAGATCCAAAGAATCCTCGTGTCACAGATGAAGTAGTCTACATGACAGCGGATGAAGAGGATAATTACCATGTAGCACAGGCGAACGAGGCACTTGATGCAGAGGGACATTTTGTTCGTAATTCTGTATCTGGTCGTTATCTGGATGAGACACAGGAATATGAGAAGACCATGTTTGATTACATGGACGTATCTCCTAAGATGGTATTCTCTGTTGCGACTGCATTAATTCCGTTCTTACAGAACGATGATGCGAACCGTGCGCTGATGGGATCAAACATGCAGCGTCAGGCAGTACCTCTTCTTACAACAGAAGCTCCTGTTGTTGGTACAGGTATGGAGACAAAAGCGGCCGTTGACTCAGGTGTCTGCGTTGTTGCAAAAAAAGCAGGTACAATTGAAAGCTCTGAGTCCAATCAGATCATTGTAAAAAATGATGATGGAACAAGAGATGTATACAAACTTACAAAGTTTTCAAGAAGTAACCAGTCAAACTGCTACAATCAGAGACCAATCGTATTCAAGGGTGACCATGTAGAGGTTGGTGAGGTTATCGCAGACGGACCATCTACTTCTAACGGAGAACTTGGACTTGGTAAGAACCCATTGATCGGATTTATGACCTGGGAAGGTTATAACTACGAGGATGCTGTTCTTTTAAGTGAGAGACTTGTACAGGATGATGTTTATACATCCATCCATATTGAAGAATATGAAGCAGAAGCACGTGACACTAAATTAGGACCGGAGGAGATTACTCGTGACGTTCCAGGTGTCGGTGATGATGCATTAAAAGACCTTGATGAAAGAGGTATTATCCGTATCGGTGCAGAGGTTCGTGCCGGTGATATCTTAGTCGGAAAAGTTACTCCTAAGGGAGAGACAGAACTGACAGCAGAAGAGAGACTTCTCCGTGCAATTTTTGGTGAGAAGGCAAGAGAAGTACGTGATACTTCCTTAAAAGTTCCTCACGGCGAATATGGTATCGTTGTGGAAGCCAAAGTATTTACAAGAGAAAATGGAGATGAGTTATCTCCAGGAGTAAACCAGGCAGTCCGCATTTACATTGCACAGAAGAGAAAAATCTCTGTCGGTGATAAGATGGCCGGCCGTCATGGTAACAAGGGTGTCGTTTCCCGTGTATTACCTGTAGAAGATATGCCATTCCTTCCAAATGGCCGTCCTCTTGATATCGTATTGAATCCATTAGGTGTACCTTCCCGTATGAATATCGGTCAGGTCCTTGAGATTCACCTGAGTCTTGCTGCAAAAGCATTGGGATTCAATATTGCAACACCGGTATTTGATGGTGCAAAGGAAATTGATATCCAGGATACACTGGAATTGGCTAATGATTATGTAAACTTCGAATGGGAAGATTTTGAAGCAAAATACAAAGATGTACTTGGCGAAGAAGTTATGAAGTACTTATGGGACAACAGAGACCACAGAGCACTGTGGAAAGGTGTTCCAATTTCCCGTGATGGAAAAGTTCAGCTGCGTGATGGACGTACCGGAGAACCATTTGATTCACCTGTAACAATCGGACACATGCATTACCTGAAACTGCACCACCTGGTAGATGATAAGATCCATGCACGTTCTACTGGTCCTTACTCTTTAGTTACCCAGCAGCCACTTGGTGGTAAAGCGCAGTTCGGTGGACAGCGTTTCGGTGAGATGGAGGTTTGGGCACTGGAAGCTTACGGTGCAGCATATACCTTACAGGAAATCCTTACAGTGAAGTCTGATGACGTTGTAGGACGTGTTAAGACTTATGAGGCAATTATCAAAGGTGATAATATTCCTGAACCGGGAATTCCAGAATCATTCAAGGTATTACTGAAAGAGTTACAGTCCTTAGGACTTGATGTCACAGTATTAGATGACGAAGGAAATGAAGTTGAATTAATGGAAACAAGTGAGTACGGTAACACCGACCTGAACTCCATTATTTCAGGCGATAAAGATTTCGCTTTTGAAGACAGTGAATCATTCTCCAAGATGGGATTCACAAAGAAAGAATTTGATTCTGAAAACGAAGAACTTGTTGACGTAGAAGAAGAGGAAGACACCGATGCAGATGATGACTCTGATTTTTACGATGATATGCCGGAAGACAATTTCGAAGAGTAAATAATCAATAAGCATTTAAGGTCTGTGCATCCGCACAGACCGATAAAGAGAGTCGATTCTGTAAAGTAGAGAAAGGGAGTGTCATAGATGCCAGAAACAACAAATAAAGAGGCAATTAACCAGTCTGTTTCATTTGATGCCATCCGTATTGGTTTAGCATCCCCGGAAAAGATCAGAGAATGGTCCCGCGGTGAAGTTAAAAAACCGGAAACAATCAACTATAGAACATTGAAACCGGAAAAAGATGGTCTTTTCTGTGAGAAGATTTTTGGACCTAGCAAAGACTGGGAATGTCATTGCGGTAAATATAAGAAAATTCGTTACAAGGGCGTTGTCTGCGACCGTTGTGGCGTTGAGATCACAAAATCCAGCGTTCGTAGAGAGCGTATGGGACACATCGAGCTTGCTGCACCTGTATCCCATATCTGGTACTTCAAAGGAATTCCATCCCGTATGGGATTGATCCTTGACTTATCTCCAAGAACATTGGAGAAAGTTTTATACTTTGCTTCTTACATCGTATTGGATGCAGGCAATACTGCATTACAGTACAAACAGGTACTTTCCGAAGGAGAATACCAGGATGCAAGAGAACAGTACGGCAATGCATTCCGTGTAGGAATGGGTGCTGAGGCAATTCAGGAATTATTACAGGCGATTGATCTGGAAAAAGATTCTGCTGAATTAAAAGCAGAGTTAGAAGATGCAACTGGTCAGAAACGTGCCAGAATCATTAAGAGACTGGAAGTTGTAGAAGCATTCCGTGAATCTGGAAACAAACCAGAATGGATGATCATGACCGTTGTACCGGTTATCCCACCAGATCTTCGTCCAATGGTTCAGTTGGATGGTGGACGTTTTGCTACCTCTGATTTGAATGATTTATATAGAAGAATTATCAACAGAAATAACCGTTTGAGAAGACTTCTTGAGTTAGGAGCTCCTGATATCATCGTTCGTAACGAGAAACGTATGTTGCAGGAAGCTGTTGATGCCCTGATCGATAACGGTCGTCGTGGACGTCCGGTTACAGGACCAGGAAACAGAGCATTAAAATCCTTATCCGATATGTTAAAAGGTAAATCCGGTCGTTTCAGACAGAACTTACTTGGTAAACGTGTTGACTATTCAGGACGTTCCGTTATCTGTGTTGAGCCAAAATTAAAGATTTATCAGTGTGGTCTTCCAAAAGAGATGGCAATTGAATTATTCAAACCTTTCGTTATGAAAGAACTTGTTGCCAACGGATCTGCACACAACATCAAGAGTGCTAAGAAAATGGTCGAGAGACTCCAGACAGAAGTTTGGGATGTCTTAGAAGACGTTATCAAAGAGCATCCGGTTATGTTAAACCGTGCTCCTACACTGCATAGATTAGGTATTCAGGCATTCGAGCCAATCTTAGTAGAAGGTAAAGCAATCAAGTTACATCCATTGGTATGTACCGCGTTCAACGCCGACTTCGATGGTGACCAGATGGCTGTACATCTTCCATTATCTGTAGAGGCTCAGGCTGAGTGTAGATTTATGCTCCTCTCACCGAACAACCTGTTAAAACCATCTGACGGTGGTCTTGTAGCAGTTCCTTCACAGGATATGGTCCTTGGTATCTACTATTTAACACAGGAGAGACCGGGCGCTAAGGGAGAGGGCAAGATCTTCAAGAGCGTCAACGAAGCAATCCTTGCATACGAGAACGGAGCAGTAACACTTCACTCCAGAATCAAAGTCCGTATGACAAAGACAATGCCGGATGGAAAAGAAATCACAGGAGTTGTTGAGTCCACATTAGGACGTTTCATCTTTAATGAGATCATTCCTCAGGATTTAGGATTTGTTGACAGAAGCATTCCTGGCAATGAATTAAAACTGGAAGTAGATTTCCTTGTTGCCAAGAAACAGAACAAACAGATTCTTGAAAAAGTAATCAATATCCATGGTGCTACCAAGACAGCAGAGGTTCTGGATGCTGTAAAAGCTATGGGTTACAAATATTCCACAAGAGCAGCGATGACCGTATCCATTTCCGATATGACGGTTCCGCCAGAGAAACCTGCAATGATCAAAGCAGCTCAGGATACAGTAGACAGAATTACAAAACAGTACAAACGTGGTCTTATCACAGAGGAAGAACGTTACAAAGAAGTTGTTGAGACATGGAAAGAGACCGATGATGAGCTTACAAAAGTGCTTCTGGAAGGTCTTGATAAATACAACAACATCTTCATGATGGCGGATTCCGGAGCCCGTGGTTCTGATAAACAGATCAAACAGCTTGCTGGTATGCGTGGTTTGATGGCTGATACAACCGGTAGAACAATCGAGCTGCCTATCAAATCCAACTTCCGTGATGGTCTTGATGTATTGGAGTACTTCATGTCTGCGCATGGAGCACGAAAAGGTATGTCCGATACAGCGCTTCGTACAGCCGATTCCGGATACCTTACGAGACGTCTTGTAGACGTATCACAGCATATGATCGTTCGTGAATCTGACTGCTGTGAAGGCAAGAACAGAGAAATCCCTGGTATGTGGGTAACTGCATTCATGGATGGAAAAGAAGAGATAGAAAGTCTTCAGGAACGTATTACAGGTCGTTTCTCCTGCAATACAATTTGTGATAAAGATGGCAATGTCATTGTAAAGGCAAACCATATGATCACACCAAAACGTGCAGCAGAAGTTATGAGCCGTGGCGTTGATGAGAATGGCAATCCAATCGAGAAAGTGAAGATCCGTACCGTATTATCCTGCCGCTCCCATATGGGTGTATGTGCAAAATGTTATGGAGCAAACATGGCTACCGGTCAGGCAGTTCAGGTTGGTGAGGCTGTTGGTATCATCGCAGCACAGTCCATCGGTGAGCCTGGTACACAGCTTACCATGCGTACTTTCCATACAGGTGGTGTTGCCGGTACCGATATCACACAGGGTCTTCCTCGTGTCGAAGAAATTTTCGAGGCAAGAAAACCGAAGGGACTTGCCATTATCACAGAATTTGGTGGCGTAGCTAACATCAAAGATACTAAGAAGAAACGTGAGATCATCGTTACAAACAATGAGACTGGTGAATCTAAGGCATACTTAATCCCTTACGGTTCCAGAATCAAAGTAATGGACGGCGCAGTACTTGAAGCTGGTGACGAGCTGACCGAAGGTTCTGTAAATCCACATGACATCTTAAAGATCAAAGGTGTTCGTGCCGTTCAGGATTACATGCTCCGCGAGGTTCAGCGTGTATACCGTTTACAGGGTGTTGAAATCAACGACAAACATATCGAGTTGATCGTACGTCAGATGTTGCAGAAAGTCCGCGTTGAGACAAACGGTGATTCTGATATGCTTCCGGGAACATTAGTAGATACTCTTGATTTTGAGGATACAAATGAACTGCTTGAGAGTGAAGGAAAAGAAATGGCAGAAGGAAAACAGGTATTACTTGGTATTACCAAAGCTTCCTTAGCTACGAACTCCTTCTTATCGGCAGCTTCCTTCCAGGAGACAACAAAAGTTCTGACAGAAGCAGCTATCAAAGGAAAAGTTGATCCACTGATCGGTATGAAAGAAAACGTAATCATTGGTAAACTGATCCCGGCTGGTACAGGTATGAAGAGATACCGCAATATCAAACTTGATTCTGATGTCAATGAAAATGACGAGATTGATTTTGATGACGATTCTTTTGCAGATGAAGAATTTGCACCAGTAGAAGAATAAGATATTGAAATAAGAGAGGAATGGATGAAAATCTGTTCCTCTTTTTTCGTAATCATAATATCTGGTATAAAAAGCCAGATATTGGAAATGCTTTAAAAGCGTAAGAAAAATCTATGTAAAAGTGCTTGACATCTGGGATAGACACCTATATAATAATTTAGCGTGCACAAAAAGGCATGCAGTTTGAACTTTTTTGTTCACATAATATTAACAGGAGGTGAAAATAATGCCAACATTTAACCAGTTAGTA
>ULXW01000687.1_pt1 | contig 50912 bp, 45 predicted proteins | sample 1961661 | NCBI WGS metagenome assembly ULXW01 (sample SAMEA4835849, study PRJEB28245) | human gut metagenome | biome: gut microbiome; material: fecal sample | place: Denmark | collected 2008 | reverse complement strand
CCATCCATTCGCGCGTCGAAGGATTGCTGACGTCGAACATTCCTCCTTCTCCGACCCATATCTTGACTTCCTGCGGTTCGGAGAGCACAGAATCCATCACCATCATTCCGTTCTCCTTCAGCAGATTGTAGTTATCGAGAGCACGACCGTTCCGGAGTATGTAGGGCTGATGGATAATAACCGTATTGACCCCCTTTTTCCTGAGGCCGGAAAGCATCTTCTTATGGTTGGGCCATTGCACGGGATCCCAGCTCAGTCGTCCCATGTCCTGCTCCTTGCCATACCAGTAAAGGTCGAGAACCACACCGTCGAGGGGATATCCCCCGCGTTTCAGGCGACTGACAACGCTGTCGGTCTCATGTTGGGTCTTATAGCCGTATTTCGACGTGATATATCCCAGCGACCATAGCGGCGGCAGCTCCTGCCGCCCGGTGAGTTCACTCAGACGGCGCACGGTTCCTTCAAGGGAGCCATTGCCGTTGACAAAATAATATGATATCGGAGCCTTTCCTTCTGTGGTATACGTCAAGGGATTGGAAAGAGTCAGCTTGGCGGGGGCGAAATCGTCGAATACGAGCGCATAGCCGTTCGACGACAACACGACGGGCATTGTGATGTTCATCTGCTTGATACGCGGATCGCCGGCAGTGTAACCGTAGTTCTGACGGTTATACATAACGAGAGTGTCACCGGCGAGATTAAGCGAATAGCCGCGTTCACCGCCTCCATAGAAAGAGCCGCCTCCGAGAGTCATCATTGAGAGGCGCCGCTTTCCGCACGGACAGATTTTGCGCTCGCCGAGATCGAGCACACCTGCGCGCCCTGCTGTCAGACTGACAGAGCCTGTGGTCTTGTCCACTGCCACCCTCAGTCCGGCCGAGGTTGTGACTGCAAAGAAATGCGATGTGTCTTCAGTCACGTTTCCGGTAAAAGGAACAGGCGTCAGCACCGAGGCCGGAGTAGCCTCACCGGGGTTTTCGCCCGGAAGTATTGTAGTAACCCTGACAATGTCGGGATTTATGAAATCAAGACTGACAGTAGAACCGCCTGCTGTGGCGACATCAAAAACGCCCTCACGGGCCTGCGAAGGGCAAAAGACAGCCAGTGCGAGAGAAAAAATCACCGACCTACCCACTGAAAAGCTTTTCATGAAAACGATAGAATTTGGTTTATAGCTGCAAAGGTAGTCTATTTTTATTAAAATATGCCTCAGGCGTTAACTTAAAATTAAGAGGTTAATATAAAAAAGCTTCAGGATAAACAATTTTTAATCTCTTTTAGCGCAAACGGGCTGAGCAACAAAGAATTATGATTGTTCTATATATAGCAAACAGAGAAATGGCAATGAAACGAATCTTCAATAACAGAATGCATGCCCCAGCAACCGAAAGAAACTGTCATTTACATCCCTCGTCCTTGATATTGGGTAGTGATACCAGGTATTGAGGCTCTCATAAATAAATAGTTGAAACGTGAGAGAGAGGCCGCTGCCCAGACGGGCAACGGCCTCTCGATTTATATACCTACGAAAAAGCCTTCGCGTCATTTTAACGCGAAGGCTGCATTCATCATGGTTAAGTAGCGAATCAGGGACTCGAACCCTGGTTTCCGCCGTGAGAGGGCGGCGTGCTAGACCACTACACTAAATCGCCATGTTCTACTTGTCGTTCTTTCGATTGACACTGCAAAGGTAGGGCTTCTTTTCATAAGCTCCAAAAATCAAGAGGGAATATTTTCTTAATAAACGTTAAACAAGTATATTTCAAGGTATTACAGACATAGCCGCGACAGCGACATCGTCGCAAAAAGCGTCCGATGTCGCTGTCGTGAAAAAGTTTCTTCCAAATTAACCGGCTGCCAGAGCAGCCTTGAGTTGCTCTCTGTCGGGGTTGACAGCAATGATGCGGCCCTCGGGGTCGATCAGAAAAGAGCTTAATCCATGACGAAGGTTGTAGGCATCGGAAATCCTGCCGGCCTGCGGGCCTTCGACATGCCATTGCGATGATTCGCTCAAGCCGTCTCGCCTTATTATCTCACGAAAAAGGGCTTCGCTCGGATCAAGATTTACCGAGATGAGACTAAGCTGTTGTTCCTTATCGGCCTTTCCGACAAAACTATCATAGTCGGAGGCGGAGATGCGCGACATTGCGTCGAGCGAGCTCCAGAAATTGACCAGGACAAATCGTCCCTTCATGTCATCGAGGTTGAGTGACTTTCCGTGATACTCAAGCTCGAGTCCGGGGGCCTTGTAGCCTTCGGCGGCTTCAAATACCCGCCCCGAATGAGCAGACAATGACACGAGAACAACGGCGAAGAGCGCAATGATTGACATTGTTTTCTTCATACGTTTAAGAATGAAATTAAACTTGAGGAAGAACCTCGTCAGACGAGATAGCTTCCCTGCCGATTTTCGGCATAAGTGTTGCCTCTGCAACACCATCACTATGATTAAAACGCCGCAAAATTACAGAAAGATTTCCTTTTAACAAAATTAACATCCCTGATATTGACCATATTAGCATTCTGAACCGCTCGAAAGCGTTATGCCATCAATGATCGCGGCGATTGTTAAATTTAATTAATAGATATGTTATACAACATATTTATCCGGCATTCCCGGTTAATATCCGCTCTTCGAGAGAGCGTTCCCGTCGTTCCAGAATTCAGGAGAGAGGATAAATGACAGAGAGGAGTCGGGATTCGACCGTAGATAGGCCGCCACAATGCGATGACCTATGAAACGGCCCAGGCGTCCCGGACTTTCGACGTTCAATACCGATGTCGATGGCGACGGAGCTATCAGGGCTTCGGCAAGATCGGCATCCGTCGAAAAAACCATCTTGCGGTTGAGCATAGTCTCCCAAGCCTGGCGTTCATTGGAAGCAGCCCATTCGGCCTGATCGGGAGTAAAGCCGAGCGCAGCTGCTTCGTCGACTCCGGTCAGGCGCATCACCGCCTCGATTATAGCGCCTTCACGTAGCAATCTTGACAACACCGTAGGATAGCTGCCTCCATCATAGGGAAACCTCAGACTGACAATAGCCTCGGCAAGGTCAACAGCAACCCGTTCAGGCTCTTTATGGCGCCTGACATATTCTGCAAAACCGTTATAGGCCGGATGCTGCGCGCCAAGATAATGGTTCAGTGCAAGAATCACGGCTGAATCGCCCAGCGCTACCACACTCTGATTATATGGCCATACGACAGTATAGACAACAGGCATCTTAACTATCGGCAACACAACCGGAAGGCGGTTGGCGACCGCCTGAAGGCGACGGTTCAGGACGCTGTCGGGCCATATCTTAGCCACTTCCGGACGAAACATCGCGACTGCCTTAGAACCGGCATACCGGGTCAGAGCCTCTTCGGTGACAGTATCGGAAATCTGCTGCAATCTGAGAAGAGCTGTCAGCGGAGCGGCATAAAGCCGGATGCTATCGGGGTCAGCTTCTACCGCAAGCTCCGTAAGATCGACAACGCTGACAGGCGCTACGCCGTCGGCAACATCTTCGGGTCGGGCGGCATTTCGCCCTTCCGGGGCTTTGGAATGACAGGCGACAAGCATCAGAAACGCCGCCAGAATTGATATATACTGAACTTTCATTGGTCGAAAAGGCTTATATGTTCGCAATGCGACAACAAAGTAACAGAATTTTGACTAATTTTGTGCGATATTTCGAGAAAATAATGACGACGACTGTTCGACAACTCCTGCTTGCCATGGTGCTGACGGCCATAACGGCCATCGGTCTGACTGCCGCCGAGCGTCAGTTCTGCATAGTCATCGATGCGGGACACGGTGGGCATGACCATGGTGCCGTCGGAGAAATCGTCAACGAAAAGTCGATCAATCTCGCTGTGGGCCAGAGACTCGGAAAGCTGATTGAGAAACGGATGCCGGATGCGAAAGTCATCTTCACACGCAATAATGACAATTTTGTTACCCTTCAGGGGCGCTGCGATATAGCCAACCGCTCGAAAGGCGACATTTTCGTGTCGATCCACACCAACTCAGTAGATGCCAAAAATCCGAACCGCACGAAAGTTTGCGGCGCCAGCGTTTATACCCTCGGCCTGAACCGAGCGAGCACTAATCTCGACGTCGCCATGCGTGAGAACTCGGTCATGAAGCTCGAAGATGACTATTCGACAACTTACTGCGACTTCGATCCGACTTCGGCCGAGAGCTATATAATGTTCGAAATGGCTCAGAACGCCCATATCGATCAGAGCATACGCCTCGCCGACGAAATACAGCGCGAGCTGATAACTACAGCCGGACGACGCGACAAAGGGGTCAGGCAAGCCCCGTTCTGGGTTCTCGTGCGCACGTCGATGCCCGCGGTGCTTGTCGAGCTTGACTTCATCTGCAACCCCGAGTCAGAACGCTTTCTGGCCAGCGACAAAGGCCGCGACGATCTGGCTCAGGCGATCTACAACGGAATAGCGACATATAGGCGCGGGCTGAAGACACCTGCAAAAGCCGGCAAGCCGGCAAAAAGCGACAGGACAAACGACAGTTCTGCGACAGACGCCGGGGAAAAAAACAGTAAGGCTACCGAGAACAAAATAGTCTACAAAGTACAGATTCTCACCTCCGACAAGCCGCTCTCCAAAAACGACAGCCGGCTCAGCGGCCTGACAGATGTCGACAGTTACCGCCATGGAGGAGCTGTCAAATATACCGTCGGCTCATTCGCCACGCCGGCCGAAGCTCAGAAATGCCTTGAAAAGCTTAAGCAACGCTTCCCCGATGCCTTCGTCATAAAAACAAATAACGGCAAACGGATAAATTGAACAGACAAACAATCAAATCAGCATAATGAAGAAATTATTCTCGAAAGAAGCCATTATCGGCCTGACAGTGCTAATATCGCTGCTCATCGTTTTCTTTGGCATTGACTATCTTAAAGGAGTCAATATCTTCCATCCTGAGAACTACTATTATGTATCCTACACCAATGTAGACGGCCTCGCCGAGAGCGCTCCGGTAACTGTCAACGGCTTTAAGGTCGGCATCGTGCGCGAGATCCAATATGAATACGACAATCCCGGCCACGTCAGAGTCGAGCTCAGCCTCGACAAGTCGCTCAAGGTTCCCCGCGGCTCAAAAGCCGTTCTGGTGACCTCGATGCTCGGCACCTCGACAATCGACCTTCAGCTCGCCCAGGGCGGCTCATACCACGACGTCGGCGAGCGGCTCGACGGAGTGAACTCCACAGGGCTGATGGACAATCTCAGCGGCGACGTGATGCCTGCCGTAGCTACCCTTTTGCCTCATATTGATTCGCTTGTGGTCGCCGTTACCGATCTTGCCGCTGATCCAGCGTTGGCTTCGTCAATCCGGAGGCTCGACGCCATAATGGCAAATCTCGAGAAAAGCACTGTTGTTCTCAATGCAGCGCTCGCGCCAACGCCCGGAATCGTCAGCAACGCATCGATGACAATGACAGATGTCCGCCAGATCGCAGCCAACCTCAATTCAATTTCAAGCGACCTCACGGAAGTCGCCGCCAAGCTGAAAACAATGCCACTCGATTCTACAATGAACAACATCAACCGCATGAGCGAGAATCTGCTGGCGCTGTCGAACCAGCTCAACGACCCGAGCTCGTCGTTAGGACTGCTGATGCGCGATCCTGGGCTTTATAACAACATCAACAACACCGCAGCGCATCTCGACTCGATTCTCATCGACCTCAAGCGCCGTCCGAAGCACTACATACCCCCGATAAAGATTTTCTAATAAAAAGGAATACCGGCTTCAAACCCTCAGGCGCGCCTCGATCTCATCGACGGCGCGCCGAAGTTTTTTGTCGACAGTCAGATGCTCCTTGAATGTGTTGCAGGCGTGGAGCACAGTGGCATGGGTACGCGAAAAGCGCGCGCCTATCAATGCATAGGGCATCTTCGTGAGTTTTTTCGCGAGATACATGATTGTATTGCGGGCCTCGACGAGGCTTCGCTGTCGCGACGAAGAGAAAACCTGATCGGGGTCGACATCGAAATAATCAGAGACCGTATCGGCGATGAAATCGAAGTTCAGCTGCTTCCTGCTCATCTTCACTGCATTGGATAGCACGTTGCGCGCCAGATCGATCGAGATGTCACGGTTGAGCACCATCGAATGGGCCAGCAAGGAGGCCACCACCCCTTCGAGTTCACGGATACTGTCGGTCACATTGTCGGCGATAAAGTCGAGAATCTCAACGGGGAGGTCGAGACCGTCCTGACGGGCTTTCAGCCTGAGTACTTCCTTGCGAAGGGCGAGGTCAGGCTTGGCGAGCTCAACCGTTATGCCCCACTTGAAGCGCGAGATCAGACGTTCTTCGAGACCTTCGAGCTTCGTCGGCGGAGTGTCACACGAGAGAATCAGCTGACGCTGATTCAGATGAAGCTGATTGAAGATATGGAAAAAGCAGTTCTGGGTGGCAGGTTTCTTGCCGGCAAGATCCTGGACATCGTCAATGATGAGCACGTCGACGCTCTGGTAGAAATTGAAGAAGTCGTTGGTCTTGCCCGACGCTACGGCAGTTGTATACTCACTTTCAAAACGGCGCGCCGGGACGTATCTAACCCTAGCCTTCGGATTCTCTTCGAGTATTCTCAGGCCTATAGCCTGAATGAGATGTGTCTTTCCGACACCGGTGCTTCCGAAAAGGAACATCGGGTTGAAGGTCTGCCTATGGGGGTTGCGGGCCACCGACTCAGCCAGCGAAAGAGGCAGTTTGTTGGAATCGCTGCCACAGTAGTTCTCGAAGGTATAGTTGCGGTTAAGCAGCGATTCGAAGCCGGGATCGATTTCTGTCGCTACGGCGACTTCGGGTGCCGCAACTGCAGGAGAGCTGTTCGGCATCTCGAGCTTTACGTTGGTTGAGCTGTCGTCGCCGAGCTTGAAGTTATAGATGAGTTTGACCTTCTGCCCGAAATATGTGACAATAGCCTGAGAAAGCACCGAAAGGAAGCGCATTTCGATCTGTTCGGCGAAATACTGTGACGGCGCGTTTATGTTCAGCACACCGTCCTCAAAGCTTCGGAAGCTCAGAGGTTTGAACCATGTGCTGAACTGTTCAGGCGTTATCCTCTCTTGAATAAGGTCAAGACAAGACCGCCACTTTTTCGAGTGGTCAGGCATTATATGAACTGAATTTCGGGATAGGAATTCATTGCAAAATAAGCCAAAATTTTTTAATAAAACAATAGCCGTCAGATTTGGAAAATTCGAGAAAATCGCAATGAACTGACAAGGCGTCCATTACCGACATGGAGTCAGGCCCCGGCATCAGGTTCGGCCGCGTTAAGGCGGCGGCTCTTCAATGACCGATACAGCGAAAGAACGGCAAGAGGGAGCGCTACTCCGACAACGGAATAAAGCACCCAGAAGAAATCGGTGTGGTTATAGTGGATGACCATGTGGCAGCCGATCTGACCAGGGTCAAGTCCATACCACCATACCTTCAGCAGGCTGACCGCCTTGAACGATATGATATGGAATATGAAGACATACAGAGTATTGTCGCCGATAAACACCAACAGGTCGCGCATCTTCGACTGCCGGCCGTCAATAGCTCCTGCTATCCAGTGGAGGAACAGGAAACCGATTGTGCCCGTAACCGGCAGCGACCATAGATCGCGCCATCGGGCGGCGTTGTTCATCCCGGAAAGATGAAGCCATGCCGCACCGCAGAGCAGTGTGAAATATGCCAGAGCAAGCGCCCAATGTTCGCGGATGATATGCTCATATCGGCGGAACAGCACTCCGACGCCGAAGAAGAACAGCCCCCAGGTCTCGCGAAGGCCTCCATTTGGTATTGTGGCAATCTTGAAGTCGAAAGCGAGACGGAACGCCACAAAACCGACAGCCGACAGGCAGATGAACGTCACCGCCCTTCCCTCTGTCAGCCTACTTATAAGAAGGCGATATATTACCAGAAAAACAATTGAGGCAACAAGCAGCCCGCGGAAAAACCAGAAAGCTCCGGCAAGGAACTCATCGTAGCCCGACATCGACGTCACTATCAACGCCAGACGACGCATCGCCGTAGAGAATGAATACGGGTGAGTGACGCCTCCTGTCCAGTTGCCGTAATCTTCGTTGAGAAGTCCTATCTCGAAAAACAGATTATGGAGAACCAAAAAGACAATGCTCCATTTCAGGAACGGCAGATAAAGGCCGCGGAAACGCTTCGAGATGAACGACCAGGGGTCGGACACATACTTTCGGGAGAAGAAATAGCCGGCACAGATGAAAAATACCGGCATGTGGAACGTGTAGATGAAATTCGTTATCAGCTCGGGCGCCTCGGCGTGTCCGACAACCATAAGAATGATTGCCAGACCCTTGATTATCGAAATGACAGAATTGCGTTGAGCCATACGTCAAAGTCCCGGACGCTCACGGCGCGCCGCATCTATTCTCAACAGAATGAACAGAAGGAAAGTAAAGCCCCAGAGCGATGAACCGCCATAGCTGAAAAACGGCAACGGGATTCCGATGACAGGGCATAGACCTATGACCATCCCTACGTTAATGGCAAGGTGGAACATCAGGAATGAAGCCACACAATAGGCATAAACACGTCCGAAGACCGTCGGCTGTCGCTCGGCGAGCGACAGAATCCTGAGAATCAGAGCGAGGAAAAGGAGTACTACGGCCGTAGCTCCGACAAATCCCTGTTCTTCGCCGATAGTGCAGAAGATAAAGTCGGTATGCTGTTCCGGAACATATTTCAGTTTTGTCTGAGTTCCGTTCAGGAAGCCTTTACCCCAGAAACCACCCGAGCCTATGGCGATCTTAGACTGGTTGACATTATATCCGACACCGCGCGGATCGTTCTCAATTCCGAGAGCGACCTTTATTCGCATCTGCTGATGAGGCTGCAGAATGCTGTTGAAGGTGAAGTTCACCGAGAAAAGGAACACAACCGCAACGATGGTCGACGACAGTGTCAGCATAAGACGCTTGGCGGGAGCGCGCAGCATCGTGAATCCGATATAGCCACATGCCACAGCAATAGACCCGATAAAGAATAAATATCCCGGCACAGAAATTCCGCAGAGAGCGAGTATCGACACGACAACAGTCGTCGCAATAAATCCGAAGAGAATATTGCGGGCCTCGATAGGACGCCGGCAATAAACCGCTACCATCAGAACCATCAGAATCATTATCAGGCCGAGAACGACAGCCTCACCCGACGGAATGCCCATGAAAAGCGGCTCCGAGAATTTAACCGCCACAACAAAGAACACTACAGCACAGGCGGCAGCCAGAAGGACAAGACCGCTCATCCCCTCACGATACAGCACAAAGAAAAGTGACAGATAAGCCAGTGCCGATCCGGTCTCATGCTGGGCAAGAATCAGGAGAATCGGCACAAAAATTATTGTCAGCGCCTTGTAGTAACTCTGCGACCCGCGCAAAACGAAATTATAGCCGCTGAAAAGCTTGGCAAGCGCCAGCGCCGTAGCGCATTTGGCAAACTCTGCGGGCTGAAGGCTCATCGGTCCGAGAACGAGCCACGAGCGCGAGCCTTTGATGTCGGGAGCTATGAATATCGTCACTGCCAACAGCAGCAACATGGCGAAAAAAATCGGATAGGCATAGGTCTCGTAGATACGCGCGTCGATAAGAAGCAATATAAGGCCCGCCACAAGCGACAATCCTATCCAACGGATCTGTTTTCCGGAGAATTCTGCGAACGACAGAATCGAGGCGCTGTCGAAGTCGTAGCTCGCGGCATAGATGCTCAGCGCGCCCGCAATGACGAGAACAAGATATATACCGACCGTCCACCAGTCGACATACCTGAGAACAGATGGATTAGTGTTTCTTTGTGCCACTGTGGATTGTTGAAGTGTGTAACATTCTTTCCTCGATATATTTGCGGTTCTCGGCAATCTCGCCCTTGAGATATTTCTCAATTACGAGCGAGCCGATAGGCACACCGAATGCAGCGCCGTAACCGGCATTCTCGACATAGACACACACGGCGATCTTCGGATTGTTATAAGGAGCGAACCCTATAAAGGCCGAATGGTCGGCGCCGTGAGGATTCTGAGCAGTACCGGTCTTGCCGGCGACTTCAATATCTGGAAGATTTGTACCTTTGCAGGTACCACCGAGAACTGCCATTCTCATGCCCTCGGCAATCGGGACATAGTATGACGGATTAATCGTCGGATGTTTTTTCTCGATATATTCTCTTGGAAGGGTCGAATCCTGAATCTCCTTGACGACGTGAGGGGTTATGAACCAGCCGCGGTTTGCAATAGTGGCGCAGAGGTTGGCGATCTGAAGCGGAGTGGCAAGAATCTCGCCCTGCCCGATCGAGACGGAGATAATTGTCTTCGCGCTCCAATGTCCTTCGCCATAATGCTTATTATATGTCTTGGAGTTTGGAATAAAACCATGCTTCTCACCGGGAAGGTCAACGCCGAGATTATAGCCGTAGCCCATTGAAACGAGGTGGTTTTTCCAGACCTCGAAAGCATTAGCGACCGAGCCGTATTTGCTGCGCCGGTCAATCATGGCCTTGAAGCCCCAGCAGAAATATGCGTTACACGAAGTCTGCAATGCTGGCTTAAGAGCTATAGGCGAGGCATGAGGATGACAGCCTACTCTCAGACCGCCCGAAACAAAACCTCGTGCGCACGGGAATGCCGTCCCGAGTGTTACGATTCCTTCATTCAATAGGATAAGACCCTGTGTGGGTTTGAAGGTCGAACCCGGAGGGTAACCGGCCATGATTGCCCTGTCGAAAAGAGGCTTGTCGGAATCGAGAACCAGTGAACGGTAATTTTTGCCGCGATCTCGCCCGACAAGGAGTGTAGGATCGTAGGTCGGAGCTGAGACGAGAGCCAGAATCTCACCGGTTTCAGGCTCAATCGCTACAATAGCACCTTTCTTACCAGCCATAAGGGATTCGGCATATTGCTGAAGCTCAATGTCGATGCTAAGCTTAAGGTTTCTACCCGATACAGCGGCCACGTCATGCGCTCCCCCTTCATAACGGCCCTGAATTTTTCCGAGAGCGTCGCGGATATAGATTTCCAATCCTTTCCGGCCGCGGAGGGCAACCTCATAGCTCTTCTCGATGCCGAGGTCGCCGGTATAGTCTCCGGCCATATAGTAGGAATCTTTCTCAATATCAGCTTCCGAAACCTCGCGGATATTGCCGAGCACGTTGGCTCCGGCGAGGTAGTTATACTGGCGCAGAATTCTCTTCTGAATGAAAAAACCGGGAAAACGATAGATTTTCTCCTGAAGTCGGCCATAATCTTCGGGCGTGAGATGGCTCAGAAGTTTCTGTGGAGAATACGACGAGTAGCCCGGATTAAGGCGCCTGTCGCGCATGTCGGCGAAACATTTGCGGAGTTTCTCGGGAGTCAGCGACAGAATCCGGCAAAGATCGAGAGTGTCGAACGGCTCGACATCGCGCGGTATCACCATAACATCGTATGCAGGCTGGTTATAAACGACAAGCCTGTCGTTGCGATCATAAATTATTCCGCGCGACGGATAGATCGCCCTGTGGAGGAAAGCGTTGGAGTCGGCGTAATCTTTATATTTTGTATCCATGACCTGAAGGCTGAAAAGCCTTATCAGGTAAATGGCCGCAATAACAATGATGAACCCGCCGACTACATATTTGCGTTTTTCGAGATTATAGTCTTTTCTCATTTGTGCGGGTTGTTAGGCTGTCGACCGCCAACATCAGCAGCAGCGAAAGGGCTGTGCTCGCAACGATGCGCGCTATTGTGAGCCAGACATTGAAGAAAGTCAGAGCCTCTATAGCGAAAATCAGCGTGCAATATATCAGCGTCATCGTCGACAGGTATTTGAGATAGGTATAACGCCCCATCGTCCGCATCGAAGGAACCGAATCAGGCATACTGTCGACTCGCGGCATATAAAGATGGAAAATCCCGTTTCTCGACATAGCAGCCACTGTGCAACACAAGGAATTCATGCCATAGCTGTTGGAAAAAACGTCAATCGTCAGGCCCAGAAGGAATGAGATTGTCAACAGACTGTTGATGCCTATTGTCATCGGAAGCTTGAAGATTACGTAGATGAACAGAATAGGCACAGCCACATTGAAAAGGCATACATTGTCGAGCACCACGGCCTGGATAAGCACCAGAACCATGGCGATGATTGTAAATTTGATTGCAGTCTTGTTCATTGCGGCAACTACTGAGCTTTCGACACAGATGAAGGGGTCTCGATATCTTCCTCGACGGCACGGATGTCTTCGGTGAGAGCGTCGCGGATCACACGCACGTATGACAGAGTCGAGAAGTCGGTAAACAGTCTGATTCTCAAAGAATAGAAGTTATCATCAGCCCCCCTGACTCCTGACTCGACCACGCCGACAGGGACGCCCTCGGGAAATGAGGTCGAGAAACCGCTGGTCACTATAGTATCGCCTTTGTGGAATTTAGCGTGGCGCGGAAGTTCCTCAAGCAGCGCATGGGCAGCGTCTCTGCCGTCCCACGTGAGCGAACCGACATGCTGACTGCCTTTTACCTTACATGACAGTCGTAGATGAGGATTAAGCAACGATATGATGCGTGCGGTATGCTTGCCGGTTATATTGACAATTCCTACAACGCCGTTACGGTCTACGACTCCCATTTCGGGCTTCACACCGTCGAGTTCACCTTTCTGAATCGTGATATAGTTGAACGGCCGGGTAGTTGAACTGTTTATCGCACGGGCGACAATAAACGAATAACGCCGCAGAACGGTGTCGACCGTCATTGTGTCGGAATAGAGACGGTCGCGAAGGGCGAGATTGCGCTGCTGAAGATCAAGAACCTGCATCTCAAGCTCGGCGTTACGGCGCTGGAGATCGTCGTTGATATCACGCAGCGAGAAATATGACGACACACTCGCGCCGGCTGAATATACACTCGAAGCGAGCCGTCCGGCCGAGGTCAGATAAACATGGTGCTGATAGGGATTCGTCGTAAAAAGCATGACGCAGCTGATGACTGCATAAAGTAAGAAAAGCAGCCACGAGCTGTATTTTAAGAAAAAGTTCAGCAGGTCACGCATAAATAACGGGATATGCAGGGGCCCGACCCAATCAGGTCCGACCGCCTGCATGATATGTTAGGGCAGGTTGTTCAGCGGCTTCAACGAATGAGGAAGGAGAAGCGCTCGATATTCTTCAGTGCGACACCGGTTCCGCGTGCGACAGCAAGCAAGGGATCCTCGGCCGTATGGAACTGGATTCCGATCTTGTCGGTCAGACGCTTGTCGAGGCCTCTGAGCAGAGCGCCGCCGCCGGCGAGATAGATACCGTTCTTGACGATATCGGCATAAAGCTCCGGGGGAGTCTGTTCGAGAGCCTGAAGCACAGCGGCCTCGATCTTTGAGATCGATTTCTCGATAGCATGGCTGATTTCCTGATAGCTCACGGGGACTTCCATAGGAAGAGCTGTCATCTTGTTGGGGCCGTGGACAATATAATCCTCGGGCGGATTATCGAGTTCAGTAAGGGCTGAGCCGACGTGCATCTTGATCTGCTCGGCTGTGCGTTCACCGACGCGCACGTTGTGGACGCGCCCCATGTGTTCCTGAATATCGGCCGTAAGGTCATCACCGGCAAGCTGTATCGACTTGTTCGACACGATACCGCCAAGAGAGATAACGGCGATCTCGGTTGTTCCGCCGCCTATGTCGACAATCATGTTGCCTTCAGGGGCGAGAACGTCGAGGCCGATGCCGAGAGCGGCAGCCATAGGCTCGAATATCATATATGTGTCGCGGCCGCCGGCGTGTTCACTTGAATCGCGCACCGCACGGATGTCAACGCCTGTCGAACCGCTCGGGATTCCGACAACCATCTTCAGCGAAGGCTGGAACCAGTTGCTTTTTGTCGAAGCCTTCTTGACAAGGCCGCGAATCATCATCTCGGCAGCCGTAAAATCGGCGATAACACCTTTGCTGAGCGGCCGCACGGTCTTGATTCCATCGTGCTCCTTACCCTGCATTTCCTGAGCTTCGAGTCCGACGGCAACGAGACGGTCAGTCTTCTTGTCGATCGCAACAATCGAAGGCTCGTCGATAACAATTTTATCGTCGTGTATGATGATCGTATTGGCAGTGCCAAGGTCGATAGCTATCTCTTTAGTCAGAGAGAAAAATGAGAAAAAACCCATAGTTATTATGTTTATTTGTTAGGAGAGGTCCAAAACAGGGACTTCGGTCTGATCAGTGTTTGAAGTGGCGATAGCCGGTTTTCACCATGGCAATGCCGCCGTGGTTATCACACCATTCAACGCTCTCGCCGTCACGGATAGAACCGCCCGGCTGAATAATGGCACGAACGCCGGCCGCAGCGGCAATCTCAACGCAGTCGGCAAACGGGAAAAATGCGTCGCTGGCCATTGCGGCGCCCTCGAGACTGAGTTCGAAGGCGTTCGCCTTTTCGATAGCATGGCGCAGGGCATCGACTCGCGAGGTCTGCCCCACTCCGCTTCCGAGCAGCATCCTGTTCTTAGCCAACACGATAGCGTTGCTCTTGGAATGCTTGACGATTTTGTTAGCAAACAGCATATCGTCGATCTGCGCCTCGGTGGGAGCAAGCTTTGTCATCGGCTCGAGCTCAGCAGTCTTCTCGGCATGGAGGTCACGCTCCTGAACGAGGGCACCGTTGAGACACGTGCGAACCTGAATCTTCGACAGATCATTGCTCTTCTGCACAAGGATAATACGATTCTTCTTTTTCTCAAGAAGTTCGAGAGCGGCAGGCGTATATCCCGGTGCTATGATGACTTCGAAGAATATCTTGTCGATTTCAGCAGCAGCTTCGGAATCAATTTCGCGGTTGCAGATAAGCACACCTCCGAAAGCGCTCACCGGATCGCCGGCAAGGGCGTCGCGCCAAGCTTCAGCTACGGTTGCGCGCGTTGCCAGACCGCAGGCGTTGTTATGCTTGAGAACGGCGAAAGTAGGCTCATCGCCGGCGAACTCCGACATCAGGCTGACAGCCGCGTCAATGTCGAGCAGATTGTTATAGCTTATTTCCTTGCCATGGAGTTTGTCGAAATAGTCGTCGAGGCGTCCGGCAAAGAAACCTTTCTGATGGGGATTTTCGCCATAACGCATGGGGATCATGCCGTCGACAGCGAAGCGAAGAGCCGTCGGGCCGTCTGAATTTGTCGAATCGAACCAGTTGAATATAGCCGAGTCATAGCCCGACGAAACGGCGAAAGCATCGCGGGCGAAAGCACGGCGCTGCTCGAGAGTCGTCTCGGCCCCCTGCGATTCGAGGATCGCGCGCAATGGCTCATACTGGGCTTTGCTGGCTACGATGACTACATCATTGAAATTCTTTGCGGCAGCACGGATCAGCGAAATACCGCCTATGTCGATTTTCTCGATAATGTCCTGCTGACTTGCTCCGGATGCAACGGTATCTACAAACGGATAAAGGTCAACTATGACAAGGTCAATGTCGGGAATAGAGAACTGCCCCATCTGCTTGACGTCGTCGGCAAGCTCGCGGCGGCCGAGAATTCCTCCGAAAACCTTGGGATGAAGAGTCTTGACCCTGCCTCCGAGAATCGACGGATAACCCGTGAGATCTTCAACGGCATCGCAACTATAGCCGAGGCCTTCGATAAAAGAGCGTGTTCCGCCCGTAGAGATAAATTTCACGCCCGCGGCATTGAGAAGCGCAAGAATACGGTCAAGGCCCTCTTTGTGGAAGACAGAGACAAGGGCCGATTTGATGGGTTTGGGTGCAGACATCTGATTGAGTTGCTATATTGCTTATTTATTTTGAGAGTGCAAAATTACGAAAAAAATCGCTATCGCACATAGCCTCACTCTCCTTTTAGAAAAAAATCTCTCCAAGATACAGCAAACAGGCTTCCACACGCAGCTTTTTTACTATATTTGCCCACGGTATGTCAATAAACAAAGCAATACTGATGGGCAACGTAGGCCGCGACCCTGAAATCAGATATGTCGAAGGGCGCACTGTAGCGTCATTCACACTCGCCACCAACGAACCCGGCTATACAACTCCCGAGGGAACAACTGTAGCCGAACGGACTGAGTGGCACAACATCGTTGTGTGGGATCATGCCGCCGAAATAGCCGAGCGCTACGTGCGCCGGGGTACCCGGCTGTTTGTTGAGGGAAAGATCCGCACCCGAACCTGGCAGGACCGCAACACAATCAAGCGGACTGTCACCGAGATCGTAGCCGAAAACTTCGAAATTCTATCACGCCAATAATCTTTTAACCACATTTCTATAAGCCAATGAAAGAAGTGAACGAAAAAGCCTTAGGGAACGACCCGGTATACGCCGATGCCGATCCCGTGGCCCTTCCCGACAACGCGTTTCGCGAACTCGGCAAGGACGAACCTTACAGGCCGGTCATGCACCCGGCTCGCGATTACCGCGAAGTAACGCCCTACTCTGTCATCACCGGTCTGATTCTGGCCGTAGTGTTCAGCGCAGCCGCGGCATATCTCGGCCTTAAGGTCGGTCAGGTATTCGAGGCAGCCATCCCTATCGCTATTATAGCCGTCGGACTGAGCGGTGCCCTGAAAAAGAAAGACCCTCTGGGCCAGAATGTCATCATCCAGTCGATCGGCGCCTGCTCGGGCGTTATCGTAGCCGGTGCGATCTTCACTCTGCCGGCCCTCTATATCCTTCAGGGCACCTATCCCGATATTACGGTGAACTTTCTCGAGATTTTCCTCAGCTCACTGCTTGGAGGCATACTCGGAATTCTGTTCTTCATACCCTTCCGCAAGTATTTCGTGAAGGACATGCACGGCAAATATCCGTTCCCCGAGGCTACGGCTACCACCCAGGTGCTCGTAAGCAGTCAGGCCAAAGGATCGGGCAATCAGGCCAAGACTCTCGTTATAGCCTCGCTGATCGGAGGTATCTACGACTATCTCGGCGCCACGTTCGGCTGGTGGGCTGAAACGATCACATCGACGGCCTATCGCTGGGGCACAGCACTGGCCGAGAAGACCAAAGTTGTCGTGAGCTGCAACACCAGCGCAGCCCTTCTCGGACTTGGATATATCGTCGGTCTCAAATATGCGTTCGTTATATTCGCCGGCTCGATCTTCGTATGGTGGATAATAATTCCGCTAATGGGAACCTACGGCAACGAAGCGCTCGCAGCCATGTCGCCTCAGGAAATTTTCAGCGGCTCGGCCCGCATGATAGGAATCGGCGGCATTGCAATGGCCGGAATCATAGGCATCGTGAAATCATGGCCCATAATCCAGCAGGCCGTCGGCCTCGCCGGCCGTGAACTTAAAGGCAACAGCCGCGCGACAAAGACCATACGCTGGCAGACCGACATCTCGATGAAGTACGTCGTGTTCTTCATCTGCCTTGCTCTGATCGCAGTGCTCGTGTTCTTCTGGTTCGGTGTCATCAATACCTTCTGGCAGGCACTTGTGGCATGGGCAGTAGTTGTTGTGATCGCATTCCTGTTCACGACAGTGGCTGCCAACGCAATCGCCATAGTGGGCAGCAATCCCGTCAGCGGCATGACAATGATGACTCTCATCGTAGCTTCGGCTGTATTTGTAGGCATCGGTCTCAGCGGCACGTCGGGCATAGTCGCCTCGATGGTTATCGGCGGCGTTGTCTGCACCGCACTCTCAATGGCCGGCGGCTTCGTCACCGACCTGAAGATCGGCTACTGGCTCGGCACAACTCCCCGCAAACAGGAAAGCTGGAAATTCCTCGGCACTCTCGTTTCAGCCGCAACTGTCGGAGGTGTCATACTACTTCTCAATCAGGTTTACGGTTTCACCGGCGAGAATGCGCTCGTGGCACCTCAGGCCAACGCCATGGCAAAGGTAATCGAACCGCTCATGATGGGAGGCGAAACTCCCTGGATTCTTTATATGGTAGGCGCTATTTTAGCTCTTATTCTCAACTGGCTCGGAGTTCCGGCTCTTGCTTTCTGCCTGGGTATGTTCATTCCGCTACAGCTTAATGTTCCGATGCTCGTCGGCGGCGCTATCTCATGGTTCGTCGGCTCTCGCAGCAAAGACAGCCGCGTCAACGACGCCCGCCGCGACCGCGGTACCCTGATTTCTTCGGGCCTCATAGCCGGCGGCGCGCTGTTCGGCGTGTTCTCGGCTCTCACCCGCTTCCTCGGCTTCGAATATGCCAATCCTCTCTCAGGCCTGACCACTCAGATCGCAGGCGTTGTCGTCTACGCCCTTCTCATCTGCTACCTCGCCTGGGACAGCTGCCGCGCTCGCCGCGCCGATGACCTGCTCTAAACATCGCGAAATACTGGCGCTCTCCGTGCCGGCTGTGATTGCGACGATCACAACCCCGCTTCTGGGGGTGATCGACACGACATTCACAGGCCACATGGGGGGCGCCGTGTATCTTGCCGGCGTTGCACTTGGCAGCAATCTCTTCAACCTGATATTCTGGCTGTTCGGTTTTCTAAGGATGGGGACGAGCGGCTTGACTGCCCAGGCGTCGGGAGCAGGATCGCCCTGCGACGAGATGCTGGTTCTGACAAGATCGGCCCTCCTGGGCTTAGCGGCCGGAATCATAATCATTGCGCTTCAGGAACCGCTGACAGCCCTTTACAACTATGTCGTTGATTCTGACACTAACAGCCGCATCGAAGCCACACATTACATACATATAGTTATCTGGGGCGCACCTGCGGTTTTGCTCACCACTGTGCTGACGGGCTGGTTTATCGGACTCGGAGCCGCCCGGGAGGCGATGTGGATGTCGATAATCATAGATGTCGTCAACATCGCAGCGAGCAGCATGTTTGTTCTCGGAATGCATCTGAAGACCGAGGGTGTGGCAGCCGGGACACTCATAGCCCAGTGGTCAGGCGTAATTGCCGGAATGGCGCTTGCTCGCCCATATATCAAATCACGCCTTTCGCAAATCAAGTGGCGAACTATTATTGACACCGAAGCGCTCGGACGGTTTTTCAGAGTCAACAGAGATATTTTTCTGCGCACACTCTGCCTCATATTTGTAACGCTATGGTTCACACGCGCCGGCGCTGGCCAGGGGAATATGATTTTAGCCGCAAACGCAATACTGATGCAGCTCTTTATTCTATTCAGCTATTTCATGGACGGTCTGGCATATTCGGCCGAAACACTCGCAGGCCGGGCAACCGGCGCCGGAAACGGCAATGAGATGCGACTCACCATCCGCGCCCTGATGCAATGGGGAAGCGGTCTGGCTCTTTTCTTCTCTCTCTTATATTTTATCGGTGGAGATTCAATAATAGGACTTCTTACCGACGAAGCAGGCGTCGCAGCGACAGCGCGACGCTATATGCCCTGGGCTGTGACAGTGCCGCTGGTTTCTTTTGTGGCCTTCACCTGGGACGGGATATGCATCGGTGCAACCGCCACCAGACAGATGCTGCTTTCCATGGCTATGGCTACAGCTGTATTTTTCGCGGCATGGCTTCTCGCCGGCCCGAGGCTCGGCAACGACGGCCTGTGGCTCGCCTTCATTCTCTATCTGACAACGCGCTCAATCGTTCTGATTATCCTTCGCCACAAGATCGGCCCGAGATAAGAGAACTATTTGAGTTTAGCAAGAACACGGGGATCGCCGACAAGCCAAAGCACATCGCGGGCTTCGAAGCGGGTGCTTCCGTCGGGCTGCATGAATTCGTCGCCACGCTGAATGTTGACAAGCAACGCTTTATAACGGCTGCGCAGATCGGCCGTCTGCGATGTCTTTCCTACGAGCGGAGATGTCGGACTGAGCTGGATATTGGTCAGCTTGATATTGTCGACCGTAATATTGCCGGGATTTGATTCGGACTTCTTCTCGATAACGGGAAGGACTGCCTGAATCTGCTCGTCGGTACCTATAATTCCAAGCGAGTCGCCCGGAAAGATGCGCTCACGTCCTCCGGGAGCGAGTATGACATTACCTCCGCGGGCAATCGATGAGATATTGACGCCGTAGACCTGACGCAGCTTGCTGTCGATAAGACGTTCTCCGACAAAAGGACAATCATAGCCGACGGTCATAAAAGCGAGGTGCATATTGCTGACGAGATTGTTATTACGCCCGGTGCGACGCAGATCGCGTTCGTTAAGGTTATCGAGAAAACGGGTTTCAAGACCGCGCAACTTCTTTCGGAGACTGCGCCCGAAAAGAAGCATCATGACCACGAACACAGCGACACCGAACACAAACCCGGCCATCAGACGATAAACTGACGAAAGAAGATAAATAACAAATCCGATAGCAATCACGAAGCGGATTATGGTCATGAAATGCAGCGGGAGGTCGAAGTGGGCGTTGGCCTCGACAAGACGGTGCCTCTCGACTGACTTCGACGCAGGAAGCGACAGAGCAAGCAAGAAGGGTAACATAACGGCTATGCCTAATACTACCGTTGCGAAATGACCGAGACTCTCGCCTAAAACGCCGACCAACCATGGCTGGACAATATTAAGTGTGACAAGGCTTAGGGCGATCAGAACGACCGTATACACGACAACACGCCACAGATAGCGCTTGATAAGCGACATCCAGAGAACTTTCGTCTCGCTCTCGGTCGACGCCCGGTTGGTGTAACGGTCAATGAGAAAATGGAACTTAGTCGGCAGGTGTCGCTCGACAAAATTATAGAATGGGTCGGCGAGACGGATGAAGTAAGGAGTCAGGAATGTCGTGAGAACGCTGACCGCAACAATTATCGGATAGATCGAAGGCGAAAGAACGCCGAGCGACTGACCGAGCGTTGCTATGATGAAGGCAAACTCACCGATCTGAGTCAGCGAGAAGCCGCTCTCAATCGCCACCCGCAGATTCTGGCCTGTCAGTAACATTCCGAGACTGCCGAACAGAATCATGCCGACAATGACAACCGCTGAAAGCAGGAGTATCGGCCACCAGTATTCAACAATGACACCGGGATTCACCATCATTCCCACTGAAATAAAGAAAACAGCGCCGAAAAGGTCTTTGACCGGCATCGTAACCCGTTCGATTTCTTCGGCAAAGCTCGTGCCGGCGAGGATAGAGCCCATGACAAAAGCTCCCAAGGCAAGCGAAAAGCCACAGTAGACCGAGAACACGGCCATTCCGAGGCAAAGCCCCATCGACACGATAAGAAGAGTCTCATTGTTGAGAAACCGACGGCTACGGTTAAGAAGCGTCGGAAGCATGAACACACCGACGAGAAACCACATGACAAGGAAGAAAACAAGCTTGCTGATGCTGAAAAGCATCTCGCTACCCTCTACGGTGTTATTGATTGCAATCGACGACAAAATCACCATCATGACGACTGCGAACAGATCTTCAACAATCAGGACGGCAAGCACCAGCGAAGCGAACTTCTTCTGTCGCAGCCCGAGATCATCGAACGCTTTCAGAATTATAGTGGTCGATGACATCGACAGCATTCCGCCTAAGAAAAGGCTGTTGATATTGGTAAACCCGAGAAATCGGCCGATAACATATCCTGTCGCCAGCATACCACTGACTATAATCAAGGCGGTGATAGCCGCGCTCCCCCCGGCATTCATCAGTTTCTTGAAGCTGAACTCGAGCCCTAACGAGAACAAAAGCACTATAATTCCTATCTGTGCCCAGAATTCAATGTTTGACTCCGTCGTGACGCTCGGAAGATAGGTGAAATGGGGACTTGCGAGGAAACCGGCGACAATATATCCGAGCACCACCGGCTGCTTTATCAGCTTGAAAATAATGGTTGTTATAGCCGCCAGACAGAGAATAAACGCAAGATCGGTTATGAGGCCCTCGATATGGGCCTCCCCTCCGACATTCAGCAGCAGAAGAGATTGTATCATAGAGTTTATGACGGCGAATTAACGAGAGATATAGAAGTGGTCGGATAAACTTTTGACATCTCATCCATTAGCCTGACAACATCGGTGTTCTCACGCACCAACAAAACAAGATTCAGTCGGGTCATATTGTCAGAATAGTTGAAATCGACAAAATAATTATTCAGCTGAGCATGAAACTTTCCAAGCAGAGTAATATATGGATCAAGATCCGTCACAATGCCGCCTATCTTGACCGTTATGGTGCGCGATTGCGACCCGACGTTGACCCTGTGTTCAATCTGTTCAAGAAGAACGAGAATAAAAAGCACAAGCAATGTCGCCACAAGGGCAACCAGATACATACCTACCCCGACTGCGAGTCCGATGGTTGCGACCATCCAGATTCCGGCGGCCGTGGTCAGTCCTCTGACCGAACCTTTCATCTGGATAATGGCACCGGCTCCCAGAAAACCGATTCCCGATATTACCTGTGCAGCTATGCGTCCTGGGTCGCCGTTCTTAAGGCCGAGATACTCCTGAGGCACATAGATTGACAATACCATAGCCAACGTAGCGCCCATAGAAATAAGGGCGAACGTCCGCATTCCGGCCATCTGACCGCGCCGCTTGCGCTCAATGCCGACAGCAGCGCCGAGTATAAGACTGTAGAATAGCCTCGCAACCGCAACGCCCGGAGTCAGCTCAACTGCTGTAAGCTGCTGCCATAGAGCTGAAAGCATCTCCAACAATTATTTCTTCAGGGTGAAATGGCGCGACGTCAGACGATAGCCATCGGTGAAGAGCTCTACCGTATAGTCGCCCGGAGTCAGAGTCGTGTTCACATCCCAATAGATATGTATGCCCGAAATCTCGTCACCAGAATACTCAATGCTCTTACGGGCAGTCGTCGGCACAGAGCCTCCTTCGAAATGCATGGCTCCGCCTCCGCCGCCAAGCAGCTGTCCCTCGGGATTGACTATGCGAAGATAAATAGTCTTTGCTCCGGGAGGCGTCGAATTGTTCTGAGGCACAGTGAATGAAACCATCAGCTGCTTGGCTTTGGTCACATTCTTTTCGGTTTTTCCGTTACCCTTCAGTGGAGTCAGACTGACTCCGGTAACATTAAGCTTCTCGGCCAGAGTCATGCGCTTGCTAAGATCCTGATTGCGGGTTGTTGCCTCGGCAACCTGAGACGTCAGAGTGATGTTCTGGGATTTTATCTCTTCATTCTCAGCTCTAAGGCCGGCATTTTCGCGGGCCAGCGAATCAATTTGCGCCACATAATGGCGAAGCAAACCGCGCAAAGTACTGATCTCACGCTGGAGTTCGGCAATCCGCTCCTTGCTCTTGACTTTCTCGCTGCGTAACTCAGCCGTCAGTTCCGCCACTTTCTGCTTGGCAGCTGCATACTTGGCATACTCTTCGGTATTAGTAAGCCGCTGGGCCTGAGTTTCATACTGTTCAAACTCGGCATTAACAGCCTCGAACTCATTGGAAAGCTGAAGCTGCTCGTTCGCAAGCTGAAGTTCCTCATTTGCAGCCTGAGCCTCAGCAACCTGCTGATTCAGCTTTTCAGTACGATAGATCGAAACGCCGAAAACGGCAAGGAGAACAACCGCGAGCACTACGGCTGTCCACAATAAAGGCGATTTAGTGTTTAATGACATATCTTGATTGTCGGTTAAAATGACAATTCGGCTTACTTAAGAAAAAGCCGACGGTGTTATTTCTGCAAAAGTAGCAATTTTTTCGTTGATTCCACTAAATTTGCAGCCGAAAACCATGCTAGAGATGAGCACCATCCATTTTTTCAACCCAGAAAGCGAAGCAGAACTCTCCGACGGAAATCCCGGCTACACCCCGTCGCGCGCAGCACGCATCATAGCCAACGCCGGCGCGCTGTTACCGTTATGGTGGGCAAATCCCGGCGATATCGTAATCTCTCCCCCCGGTGCTCGCCGTCTGAAGGCCGAACTCTCGCGACGCCTCGGGCTACGCAATATGGAGAATGCCCCGACTAAAATAGACCGCGCAGCACCATGGGGATGGAGTCCGCGTGCCGCCCGTTTTTTCGAAAAGCATGGTGTCAGCTGCGATCTTATTCCCGACATAGACCTCATCGCTGGAATGAGCCGACGCTCGACAGCCATAGAAATTCGCCAATTACTCGGCGTAGAATCCGGAGAAGAACATTTCGATATCGAGGAACTGATACAATATATATCCGACTCCAACGGCCAAGTAATTATCAAGGCTCCCCTATCCTGCTCCGGTCGAGGCATAATCGATTGCCGGATAACACCGCCGTCTGTCATAATCAACAGAGCCCGGGCTATACTTCGGCATCAGGGCGCTGTAATAACAGAGCGCGCCCTCGACAAACAGCTTGATTTCGCAGCCCTGTTCGAAGCCGTTAACAGCGACATTGAGTTTGTCGGATGGTCAGTCTTCGCCACCGGCTCCGGGGGAAACTACCAAGAGAATATCGTCGCGCCACAAAATGAGTTCGCCAAGCAGCTCAGTAAAGCCGAAGCATGGATAGAACCGTTAAGACTAGCCCTTAAGAAAACAATCGCGCCATATTATAACGGTCCGCTGGGAGTAGACATGATGTTCTACGGCAAAGACCCCAAAGTCATGCCATGTATCGAAGTCAACCTGCGACGCACCATGGGATTTGTCGCACATGATCTTGCCGAACGCCACGGCCTGCGCGGTCATCTCGTCTTCGACCCTCATCCCGACGGCCCCGGCCTCACCCTCTCCGCCTCCGAAACCGCGCGCTTCGCCATCCTGTAACCACCAGCACAAACATCGATTCTAATTAATCCCCTATTCAACATTTATTAAAGGCAATCAGTTGACTTCGTCGATATTCAAACATGCTATTCCTCTGACAAACAGAGATGTCGACTAAACTGCCACAAAAAAGCGCAAAAAACATCCCGAAAAATTTGCACATCCGACAGAAAAGCACTACCTTTGCAACGCAATTCCGAAAGCCCAGGTGGCGGAATGGTAGACGCGCTCGTTTCAGGTGCGAGTGTTGAGAGACGTGCAGGTTCGAGTCCTGTTCTGGGCACCCCAAAAGCGACTTAGCAAGGTGAATATCACCAAGTTAAGTCGCTTTTATTTTATCCAACTGGCAAATTACTGGCAAATGCTACGCCGCAGCCTCTGTCTACCCTCTAATACTTTCATTTCCGAATTAATTCTATTTTGGGTCCTTGATTGTCGGGACCTATATTCTTACCTGTTATTGATTGGGGCGTAATTTTTTGCGGTTATTTTTAGGTGTATTGCTAAACCGGACACGTGGGTGGTAATTTTGCCGGAAAAACTAAGAATATGATGGAAACCGAGAGAATCAAATCGCCCGAAGGTGTCAGAAATCTTATGGCCGAACTGTGGGCAAATTATGTCAAAGGCGGAAAGGCAAACTCTTGCCGTGTGTTTATGATTGATCTTCCGGAGCCGACGGAGGAGGAAAAGCGCATCATGGCCGCCAATCGTGCTAACCGCAAACCTTTCGTCTCGGATAACGAGACATTGAAGGAATCGTTAGACAAAGCGGTCGGCGAACTGGGAGGTTGGTAATATGAAATCGACAATCATTACCATAGGAAACGGCGGCTACAATATTGCCGAAGACTGTATCGAGGCGGGAATCTTCTCTGACTACAAGCTGATTGTCTGCGATTCTGACGCCGATGACCTTAAGCGCAATTCGGCTTCCGCCGACTGCTCTTTTTTGCTCGACAGGTCTGTTGATAAAATACCCCTAAATACCCGGATAAGACCAATAGTTAACGAAGTAACAGACAGAATTTTTATTTTCGCAGCTTTGGGTGGTTGGGTTACCCGGATAAATATACTTCCCTTGGTTATGGCTCTGGATGTTCCGAGAAAGTTTATATGGAGTGTTTTTTCCATGCCGTCGGATTATGAAGGCAGGGAGGTCAACAAACGGGCCTCAGTCACTCGCCAGTTGCTGTGGGCGTGTACCGATATGTTTCTTGTTCAGTATAACAATAAGCTTAGGTCAATTCCAGATCTACAAATCGGAAAGATGAATGAGCCGATAGTGAACACCCTCGCGATGGCCTCGCTATTCGACATCCAAAAGTCCATCAGGTTCACGGAATCTTACACCGAATATATCCCGGAGAAATATCGGGAGGCAATATCCATGTATAGAAATGGTTTTAAATACCCATCAATATGAATCAGTCTATTGAATTGATGCGCAGGCGTCATGCATATTATACTCGTTTGATCACTGACAACGATATTCATACGGCACAGGAGTTTTATGACCGTTTTTCCGAGCAGTTCATGCTGATAGGCACACAGCTGTCGATGAATAATGGCAACTGTGACATATACATAGAATGTGATGGTTATGACTATGAGTACTATACTATTGTTGATGGGGAAAGCGACGGATTTGCCTCGGTCAGTCCTATGGTTGCATTTAAGACATGGTGTACGAACCTTGATGCCAATATCTTTGAAATCAATCATCTTGATGAAGCGTTTTTCTCTGAAGAGCATAATTTGAAGAAGATACGCAAGGTAGTAGCTGCCGAACGACGAATGGACATTCAAACAAGGCGAGTGTTTATTGACGGCCTCATTAACAATAGAGCTTCTCTTCCGAAAACTTTAGTTGATACCATCTTGACGGCACAGAAAACATGGCAGTATCACTATCTGACCAGGCACTCAGACATAATCGACCGAATTGATTATCTGACTGACCTACTGTTGTATCATGATTATTATCCTAATTCAAAAACATTCCTTAAAAACGGCGACGAGGTAATTTGTATAATCTATACTTCGCCGAATTATCCTATTTCACAAGATGAATTTTCGAGGATAAGAGAGCTATATGCGATTTATTTTGGAAACATGAATATCAAATGGCACTTAATTAAGGCTTCTAATCTGGATTTGAACACGGAAATTGAATTGAAACACCTAAGTATTAAGAAATAATATCCGACTTTATATGAGCGATAAGATAGTCAGAACATGGGAATCGGTAAAGGAATCGCTTGCTCAGATATGGCAACCGATAGCTGATTCTATTGGAATCCCGTCCATTGATACTTGGGATTATAACTATATTGTGGATAAAAGTCTGTATGAACAGAGTAGACATTTTGATGAAAACCTATGGAATGGCTTGACTACAAGAATCGAGGATGCAGTTGCTCCGATAGCTGTAATATCGCGAGACAAAGATAATCAAGACAATTGGGTTGACGATTGGTTTGAAATTACACTACCCGGAGTTGACGAGAATTTATTCCAAATTAAATTTTTAGTCCGCGATGGTGGCGATTACAAACAAGTAAATCCCGAAGAAGCTAATGGAATGTTTCGCACTGAAATGATTGAATATTTGACCAAGCGCGTTGAAGTACCGGCTTTCAAATATGTTATCGTCGAGATATGTGCCGGAAGTTTCTATGAAGAAAAGCTGATAGGTCGTGATTTTTCAACCAAAGAACTAAACGCCATGGTTGATGCCATTGTTGAGGGTCTTATTCGCACTCCAAAAGTTTATGCGTTATTACACTCTGTGGTAGAAGAAATAGGGAATAAGCATATAGAAAAGCGCAATAAAATCCGACAGGAAGAGCAGAAAAGGGAAAAAGAAGAGGTGCGCATAGTTGATGAGTTTGCCACACGTATAAAACCGATTTTGGAGGCTGCCGGATGGAATGGAGAATGGAGGGTGTTTAAAGAATTCCTTCACTATGTGCTGGAGTTGCAGTTGTCCAAAACGGATGTGGTCCGCTATAGCAGTCCGTCACAGGGCGATATAATATCACGGATTCCGGCTCTCGTCAGATTTGTCAACGATTATAAAGCCTTTAATGACGCGCCCGGAGACCTTTGTGTCATGAAAGACTGGAATATTATAATCACATGAATCAATGCGTGATATGAGGAATTTATGCAAAAATCTAATAACTTTTACAGGCGTATTGCAAAAGATGACACCAGGCCTCTAAATTTGCAGTGTTCAATAAAAAGCGATTAAACTATGACTGTTCAGGAATTATTCAATACGATTGGTTTCCCCGCGATTGCGGAGGCTTTAAGGCATACACACCGGAATGACAAATCCACGGAGTGTCTTACCGGCTATAAGGAGGCATTCGATATTCTATGCAACATTCCATTTAACGGTTGCGGTGGTGCGGTGACTTTCGATGTTACTCCCCGTGAGCGTTTGGATGATGAGGAGTCGCTACCACTGCTTGCCAACAATGTCGAAGGCGACTACTGGGAAAATATTGTAGGCAAGGCTGTCGTACGTCCAGACAACAATCCATTTACAGATGCCGAGCTCGCCGGTGCAATTCTTTGGGGTGCGACATTCTATGGTTTTACTCCTCACGATCGCTGGAATCCGTTTGAAAAGATTTATTCAAAATATGGCGAGATGGCCGAGCGGCTTGAGAGGAGACTGTATCTGCCTTATCTACGCAACAAACGCACAATCGCTCAACTCCGTGATTACTCGGTTTCGGCGCATTTCGCCGTGGCTTTCACAACGGAGGAATGGGACTACATCCATTTCCGACAGAGGCATCAGAATGGTACCAAGCGCAAACGCTTCCACCGGCTCGAAAAGCGCATAGAGCGTTTGCACAAACTCGATAAACGTCAGCAACTGATTGACGGGTTGGAAAACGGGGGCGTTGCGGTGTCAGATGAAATTGTCGCTACAATCTTCAACGCAAAGAATATTTGCGAGAACAGATATGAGTCACATACATTCGGTAAAAGCGACCGGGTGGATTATCTTGTCGATCTGCTTTTGAACCGCGACTATTATCCCAATACCAAAACATTCCTCAGCGATGGCGATAAGTTTATCTGCGTAGTCTATTCATCATCAGAGCATCCGCTTACTGATGATGAACTATCGCGCTTAAATCTGCTGTTCGCCACATATTTCGCAGGTATGAACATCAACTGGCAACTAATCTGTGCGATTGACGATAGTCTGGGTGGTGAAATTGCGCTAAAACATCTTTGCGTTGAAAAATAATTCAGGTGTCTCTAAAAATAAGACACCTGGTCTCTAACTTTGCCGACATGAAACGACTGCTACATATATCAATCAACACGCTGGAGTGGACCGAAGGTAACCATGTCTGGTTCGATGCCCGGCTGAAACCCGGCACTTCGATTGAAGTGCACTGGGGCGATGGCTCACACTCAACTCTGCGACATCGCCAAGGCTTCGGCATGTGTCGCGTTGCACATTATTACAACTCGGCCGAGAAGAAAGAGTGGCCGTTTGAAATCGAGTTTTATTCCGATGATAGCGAAGCTCTGGAGGAACTTGTTGATGGAACTTGGGAAACGTGGGTAAAACGGGTAGTCTTTGAGGATTGTCCGGCATTGGTATATCTGCAATACACGCAACTTCACAGCGTTGATTTCAGCGGTTGTCCCAATCTTAGGACGCTCGCAGTAACTGAATACTATGCAGATAGCCTTGACTGTTCGGTCATGCCGCATTTGCGCAAACTGATAATCAGGGCGAGCAGAAATATAAAGTTCCTGAATCTGACAAAAAATCCCGCTCTTGAGGAACTGGACGTTTCTCACTGTCTGGAATTACGCAAAATCGCTGTCAGCAATTCATCTAAGCTAAGAATTGTGGCTAACGACTTTACGGAGCTTGACGCCCATACCTTGAAATGGTTGCAAGCGACTGTGGAGCGCAATGGCGGCATGATACAGGAAGAATGGCTGGACTCGGGATACATAAGCGGTGGCTGCTTTGGCGAAGAAATATAAACGACATATATTGACATATATTAATGGAACAGACGATCGAGCTGATGCGTAAGCGTCACGCATACTATACAAAACTCATTGAGGAGCGTAATATCCATACGGCCTGTGAGTTTTACAACGAATTGCACGAACTTTTCGCCATGTTCGGCGTAGACGTATATCTCAATGACTCTGAAACGGAATGCACCATCGCCATAACCTGCGAGGATTATGACTATGAGGATTATACCGTAGTCGACGGCAAGGACGGTGGATTGGCTACAATCTCACCAGTCGTCGAATGGAAGCATCCCACCTATATGTGCGGCGATGAGATAAATATTTTCGCTGACGAGCAACGTGAGGATTATAAAGCTATAGGATTTGTTTAATAAATTACTACTCGGGAAAATGGCACAGAATAAAATATATCACATCTGGAGATGCGATGACTCAGATGAAGAGGTGGCGTGGTATAAGTTCTACGACCCGGCTTCGGAAAAAGAGTATATCGTAGAGCTTGATAGGCGTGCGATAAAATGGCACTATACCTTCATACTCTGTTATGAAAAAGAAGAAACCGGCATCTGCTTTGAGGATTGGACGCAGTTTCTGCGCAGAACCTATTACCGATTTGATTTGCCGATTCTTAAAATCGATGTGATTAGGATTCTCGCGGAGCTGTTCCCGGCAGTCACCGGATGGAATGATGATGTGACTTTGAGCACAGACACTCCCGTTTGCGTTCAACCTAATTCACGATTTTATCCTGAAGAGTTCATCTGCGTTGAGTCTGACATGAATAAAAAAGATGCTCCAAATGATCTATATGCGCTTGGGGATTTGCGTCTGCTCCGCCGCGCGCCCTGTTTTCAGCAGCGGGTAGCTATTATCGGCTCGCGCAAGCCTGATGAACAGGGTCTGGATGTGGCATATCGGCTTGGAAAGTATCACTCGTCGGAAATCGTGGTCAGCGGACTTGCTCTCGGCATCGACACCGCCGCCCATCGCGGGTGTCTTGACGGAGGCGGTCGTACTGTCGCTGTCGTCGGCACAGGACTTGACCGGGTACATCCCAAGGAGAATGTCGACCTCCAAGCCGACATAATCGCTCACGGAGGACTGATAGTAAGCGAACAGCCTTCGGGCACTAAGGCCAATCCTCGGACACTGATAGCCCGAACTCGCATACAGATGGCTATGGCCGACAAGGTCATCGTGGTGGAATGTGAACGCGAGAGCGGCACGATGCACGCCGTGGAATTTGCACGCCGCTTCCGCCGACCCATCTTTGCCCTCGACTGCGACTGGTCCGGCAACCGCTACCTAATTGACAACAATATCGCCAAACCTTTCAAAATATAACAGCCATGTTTTATATTCCTAATTCAGTAGATGGATTCTATAACAATTTGCATAGAATCAGGCGTGATTTGAACGCTATTTTAAGTGGTGAAATCAATTGGGATAGTAACAACGTTGCTTCAACACCACTGGAGTGTGAGGACAATTTTATGGAATTAAACAATTTTCAGGCAGCATTATCTCCTGATGAATATACAATTGAAGATTATGACGCTCTTTGCACCCGAATTGAACAATTGCAGGATGAATTCCTCGAATTGAGGGAAGAAATTTGTATAGCATCTGTGAAACATCCAAGTACCTACTGGTGGTCAATCTGTCTGGGACATTGCCTCGATAATCTAACAGAAAAACTTCTGAATAATGTGCCTGCCAACTTTATCGAAAAGAATCCTTATACTTATACTGGTGATGTTACAGTCGATGAACTCATTGATGAATTTGAAAAATTTGAGTCCCGAGAATCTCTTTTAGGATTGGCTTGTCTTGCCCGCAACGGCTCTGAAAAGGCTCATGATTTTATTTTACACAAACGTAAGTTGAATGTCAAACCTATAGATTGATCGGTGTTATAGATATCTCTGTTTATAGAATTACCCCAAAACAATACACTCTATATTATGGACGATTTCAAATCTGAGATTCAGAAGATTGAGACTGAGATTCTTGCTATCACCGGCTCTAATATAGAAGAATACAACGAATGGGCCGAAAGCGAGAGCAACAGGGACCACGTTGAGTCGCTTCTCAAGCGTCGGTGCAAGCTGCTCAACGATGCCTTTCAGCTGACGGAGGAAAATCTTGAGCGGCTCCGTCAGGTTAACAGTCATCTTACCAATCTGACTAAGCGGGCTTATGACCGCATTGGTGACATAGGAGCAGTTGAATATTATATGGCCGACTGCGAAGATGACGGCTATGATGTTGAAAGTCACGTTAGATTTATCTATCAAGGCGATGATTCCTTGCTCAAACTCGACGATGACGATTATTACGGCTCTAACTTCACGCTGATGATAAAGGCACTCGCCGAGCTTTATATAGCCAAAGGTCAGGAAAACATCATCTATGCCCGCTTAGGGAAAAATAGGCTTGACGATGACGAGAGTTGGCTGGAAGAGCCATTCTGCAAATGGAAAGATTGGCTCGGCGACATCATAATCTGCTACGCAGTCCACGACCTCACTTCACATAAAGCTTACTCCATCCCCGACCTTCTCCGCCTTGACAGCTTTCTATGTGAGTCCGTCGTCACTTTCCAAAGCATAACCCGTCAGTATGGCTCCAGTTTCAAAGCATAGATATATCCTCTTAAAAATGTTCTATAAAAGCATCTTCAAATCCAATAAAAAGTCGTAAATTTGTAAATACTTAACCAGCAATCATGGAAAACGAATTTTTTATTCCCGCTTACGCTGAGAAACTTTATGGTAAACCAGAAGGTTTCTTTAACGGCACCAAAGTAATGGCAATCGGTAACAGCCACTATTGTACCGAAGGATTCGATGAGAAAACGCGATGCGGCGAGTACTGCCCCAATTACATGATACCCGGCAAATGTGGCAATGTCAATGCAAGCAAAGGTAGACAAAACTGCTTTACACAGGACGTAATGGAAGAGTACGTTGCTTATAAGTCTGGATTAATCAAGTGCGCTGACTGGATGAGGACGTTCACAAGTTTCGCCCATATGTTTAGCGAAACTTGCGATGTGATAAAAGTTTGGGAATCCTTGTGTTTCTATAACTTCTTGCAGGTCGCAGTTGGAAATAATAATGCCCAGGGTACCCCTGAGGAAATCGACGAAGCAAAAAAGCACGTCCTTGCGGCGATTGAGCTTCATATGCCTGATGTCATCGTGGTTTGGGGATATGATAATGTGTTTGTCCATCTGCTTGATGTATTTAAGAGTTTGCCCACGAATATTCGCTGGGCAATCGATCCCGAAAACGAAAGATGTGGCATACTGACTATGAATGAAAAGCCCATGAAGGTAGTATGTATTAATCATCCTTCACGAGCAGGTCATGAAGAAGCTCGCAATCTCATTAAACACATCGCACCCGAACTCATTACAAATTAAGATATGTCATTCACACATCTGCATGTTCACTCGGTGCACTCGTTGTACCATTCTACACTGACTGTCAAGGAAGCCGTAGATAAAGCGGTTCGTATGGGTATGAACGCTTTAGCCATTACTGATTATGACAATCTGTATGCGGCACATGACTTCGTCCGTTATTCTAACGAAGTTGATCCATCGTTTAAGCCCATTATCGGCTGCGAATTGCATGTAAATCCTGTTTTATCCGTAGGAAAAAGTAAACTTCCAATCCAAAAGGCTCCTCATCTTACCGTCCTTTGCAAAAATGAGAAGGGTTATGAAAACCTCTGCAAACTTCTGGAGATAGCCTGGAACGAAGGTTTTCACTTCTGCCCTACGGTATTCTTTGAACAACTCTCTAAGTTTAAGGAGGGCCTGATTGTACTTTCGGGCTGCCCCGGTAGTGAAATAGCCAAGCACTTTCTGTTCGGGGATCAGGACGTAGCTGAAGAAGCGATTCTCAAATATCGCAACCTCTTTGGCGAAGACTATTATTTGGAACTCATACGCAATGGGGTTAATGACCAACTTGAATCTGTCTTTTCAGATTTCTTATTCAATATGAGTAAGAAGCACGGCATCAAAGTTGTTGCCACCAATGATGTCCATCGTAGCGATAAAGAGGACGGAAAGATAATGGAGCGTTTGTTAGAAGCCAATCTAGGAGATATGGCCAAATCAATTTCACTCCCAACCGATGACTGGCTGAAAAGTGAAGAGGAAATGCTGGTACAGTTTCCCGACTGCCTTGAAGCTATCTCCGCCACCGAAGAAATTGTGGCCAAAATAGAGACTTTCGAGGTGCCACAATGGAAAGTACCCTCTCCCCGTTGGAACGAGGAAGAGTATTTCAGGGATTTGGACGATTGCCGAAAAATCATAAATGAGTATTAATCTATTGCATAGGATATTATGGAAGAATTCTTAAGACCATACACAGAAGAAGAGTTTGACAAACTCTTCAAAGAATCGGGCTACCCGGAGGTAGTCAGATCATATTGTAGAGTAAAATTGATTGAGCGCATTGATGAACTTATTGACGAAAATGAAATAAATAAGGATGATTCATTACAGGATGTTTTTGAGTCATGGGAATGCTCTTATAGTACATCCACGGTCAGAGAACAGGCGTGGAAAGATTTAGCCGAATATGTTCAAGCTTATCAGCATGAATTGGATTATGGTCAAAGTCACGAGTGGGCAAAAGAATTTGCCGAATATCAGAACTTCGATGAGCCATACGAGGAAACATTCAAAAAAATCAGACAAGCAAATCCCCCCAGTGCCGTAAACGGTCTTTTGAAACTATTTCGCCATGTCGCTCAGGACAAGGGCGAAGAATATCTGTACTTCTTGGTTTTAGCTCACTATGAGGGCTGGGGTGGAGATACAACGATAGAAAACATTATTCGAGGTGTTGGAAAATTCTATCCGATATATCAGCAGCAACTCGCTGATGGGCACTCTGAATCCTATGCGGAAGCCTATGGAGAAGCGATAATCTATAAAGGTTGGAGCGAAGAAGAAAGCTACAACTATGCTGCCATCATTGAACAGGCCATGGCAAATGGCTCAGATTATGAACAAGCTGCAGAGATAGCCCAATTGCTTACCGATGAGCATCTGTGTTTAAAGGAAGATGAATTTTTAAAGGAGTTTAAAGAAGAATGGCAGCGTGAGTTATACTATCAGCAGTATGTTGCGCGTTATTTCAGCGAGGGCCAACGTCAAAGCATAATTTCAAAAAACGAGATAAGACAAAGAATTGGTCTCAGATCTTTAGATGAACATTCTTTGACAGAATAAGATTATTCGGTAAACGTAAGCATTATACGACAAATAACAGTTTTCAAAGGCAGCGAAAGTTTCAAGAATTTTCGCTGCTGTTTCATTTTATTTTAAGGTGTATCACGAAATAGGACACCTGCCCGCTACCTTTGCCGGCAAAATCTGAATTATGGACGAGACAACTAAATATAAGAGCGCAGCCGCTGGGGCTATTGAGTCGTTAGGCTCGGTAATTCCGGAACAGTTGGCGGAAGAAACCGAACATGCCTACGCTCGGCTGAATGAGGCTTTGGGTGGCGACATCGCCGGGTTCGTGGCCAATCGATTGCAGATGTCGCCCGAAGAATTGTCGGTAGCTTTGGCGGCGGAACAGGTTGACGGTGTAGCGCTGGCGATATACAATATCGAGGCTCGAGGTCAATCGGTTATCATCGGCGATCAGACCGGTATCGGCAAAGGGCGGCAGGCGGCAGCGATGATACGGTATGGAATGTTGGCGGGGTATCTGCCGATATTTCTTACCGACCGCTATACGCTTTTCAGCGACATGTACCGAGATTGCAAGGCTCTCGGTATAAAGGATGCACGGCCACTGATCGTGAATACCCGCGTATCCATTGTGGACTTCGACAAGCCGATAGAGGACAAAATCGCTCCTCTGACCGATGATATCTGGAGCCCGGAAGAAGATGAAGACGATGAGGAAGTTGTCGGACTTTATGCAAAGCAATATGAGGAGGTGTATAAATCGCCGAAAAAGAAAGAACTTGAGCTGATATACCAAAAGGGCGACATCCCTGCCAACACGTTTGAATACGTCATGCTGACGTATTCTCAACTAAAGGATGCGCGGCGCGATATGACGCGTCTTGACTTCCTGACATCGTTGTGCGAGAAACATCGGGCGCTTTTTATCTTCGATGAGGCGCACAAGAGCAGTAGCGTATCAGCCGGCAAAATTTCGATAATAACCCAAAGCATCAATTCAATACTGGAGGCCTGTCCCGACACCCAGTGCGTTTTCCTATCAGCAACATTTGCCAAGCGGCCGGAGTGTCTGATTACATTTATGCGTCAGACCGTGCTGAGTTCACTGGCAACTAATGAAACTTTGCAAGAGGCCTTTTCCAATGGTGGGGTGCAGATGCAGGAGTATGTGGCATCCAAGCTGGCGAAGGAGGGGCAGATGATCCGACGCGAACATTCCGGCGAAGGTATTCCGGAACCTATCTACACCTATCTCGACGATAAACTGCCGCTTCATTCCGAACTGTTTGACAAGGTGATGTACTGGTTCCGGGAACTGGTAAACCTGTCGGATATGGTTAAGGAACTGTTCTCGATGCTTGCACTTCAGGGGGTCGAAGTTTTTCGGCCTTATCCTACCCGTGCGCAACTATTTTATGTCAACAAAATCCTCCTGCTTTCGCTTAAGGCGCGCGATGTGGCCGAGGCTGCCGTGCGAGAGGTGCAGTCAGGCCGCAGTGTGGTAATCGGCATGAGCGACACCCTGGAATGTGTGCTTCGCGACAGCATTGACCCGACAACCGGCGAATGTCCGAAAGGCGACTTTTCAACTATACTTCTGCGACTGCTTGACAAAACGCTCCGCAATCCAAAGAATCCTTCTCTGACTATATTTGATGTCGACCTCTCTGCTGCCGGAGCAGTAGCCGAAATTCAGGCCAAACTTGATGAAATCGCGTTATACGTTCGGCAAATCAGGGAGGGCTTGTCAGAAGAGGTTTTTCATCTGCCGATGTCGCCGATCGATGTAATCCGTCAGCTGATTACACAGGAGACTTTCACAGCCAAGGACGGCGTTACCCGAAACATTCGTTTTGAGGAATGTACCGGGCGTGCGCGTCAGTTGGAATACCTGTCGCCCGAAGGTGACGACGAGTTCATTAACGTCTCGATAATCCCACGAAAGAAACGTCATTCGAACCACATATACAATGACTTTCAGAACAACAAACTGAACGTGATTCTGATAAACGCCTGCGGCGCCATAGGAGCGAGCGCCCATGCTGTTGCAACCGCAGAAATCTCCGAATCCGAGGTCCGGCAGCGTAAAATGCTTATTGTGCAGAATGACCTTGACGTGAATATCGATCTCCAAAAGCGTGGACGCATCAACCGCACCGGGCAGATTAAGGACCTGCCGCCACTCTACGAATATATCATCACGGCCATTCCCTCCGAGAAACGGCTGAACATGATGCTACGCGCCAAACTCCGTTCGCTCAGCGCCAACACCACTGCGAATCAGGATCAGGACAAGCGGCAGGCTGACTTCATTGACATTACCAATAAATACGGTAATATTGTCACTCAGGAATTTATCGCTTCAAATCAGGAACTTGCATTTGTTCTTGGACTGAAGAAAAATACGACGGCGAGTCAGCTGCTCGCACGCATATCCATGCTCAGCGTTGCCGCTCAGCAAGACATTATCGAAGAAATCTTCGGCGCGTACCAGAATATGGAACAAGAACTGCGCCGTATCAACCAGTGGGACCTTGAGCGCGAATACCGCGATTTCGAGGCGGAATTTGTTAAAGAGGAACTCTTTACGGCATCCATTGATGACTCGGCAATTGGGGGCGCCTCGATGCTCTCGACATTCCGTTGCCGTCATCGCTCCTATCCTTACGATGCAGCCGCTTTATATCGTAGTTTTGAAGCTGTGAAAAGCACTCTTTACGGAAGATACCTGTCGGAGTCCGAAGATCTCAAAAAGGATATCGAGGCTTATTACAGGGCAGAGAGAAAGTCTATCCGAGCCAAGATTACAGCCAGGAAAGAGAAACTATTAGACACTACGCTAAGTGTGCTGTTGAAATACGGTGTAGCAGAACCTGATGCCCGGCAATTCATTCTATTGGCGCAACGTCCCGCAGAACTTTGGGACCTGAGTTTCTTCAATTCTTTGAGTCGTTATCCTAAACACGAACGCATAAAGCGCAAACTGAAGACCTACAACAAAGACTACGAAGATATTGAAGTCCGAGAGAAGAAAGAACTTGAGGGTGTGTCCGCTCAACGAAAACGACTGATGAAGGCCATCTCGTTGGCGACAATCAGTCAGGGATATTGGAATATCATAAACCAACTTCCTGTCGATGAAGACATAAGCCGCGTTATGGCCGTACTTAAAGAAGTCCGGTTCGGCAAAAATCCACGTCAGCGTTTTCAGCCGGGGAAGGTGCAGTTTGTGTTCGCCTTGTCTGCTATTCATAAAGAACTGGTGTTGAATCTTGTCGATAAAGGTTCGCAGAACAACTATGACCGACTTCTGGCAATCCTTTCGTCACAAAAATGGAATTTCAACGGACCGATGTGGGATTCTGAGATAGCGAAATACAACAATCGTATACTGGACCGTAAGATTATCACCGGCAACATACTTGGCGCATTTGCCAATCCTCTTATCCAGAAGATGAAACCGCATTTCATCACATTTTCCCTTTCTCCGGAAGAAAGCGGGGACGCAAAGACAGAGAGAGGTCTGCTCCTGCCAATGACGGGAGAGAATGTTGAAAAGCTGATTTCAACTGTCACTCTACCACTTGGATATGGGTTGAAGTATGCTTCTGCCATAAATCATGTATATCAGATTTCGGGAATCGGGTTGGATTTTTCTATCTCACCGGTTCTTGATTACCAATCAATGACTACGAAATTTTATATAAGTGTAGTCGATAAGGATTCCCGAAAATTTGAGACTGATACACGTTTTGATCCTGTCCGCGAAGTCTTTAAGGCCACTCAGGTTACGTCCATTCACAACAAGAACAATAACGCGCCCAAACGGCCGCTCATGCGTTACGCGACCGAAAAGCTGCCGCCTGATTCTCCGGAATTTGCATCAATAATGACGCTTTTAGCTTCGTTGCGTGCAGTCATCCTGATTCCCCGCGAGTATCTTACCGTCGGCGAGATGAAGGATTTCGCCAACCTCAGGACGATAGAAGATAACAGCCAGTGGCCTGAACTTGACTGGCGTCATTCTGCCATGTTACCTCCTGCAAAGCGTGATATGCAAGTCCGTATATCTGCTCCTGAGACCAAGGATAAAGTTCTGTATACAGATGAATTGCCACCACACATTATACTTTGCAACAGAACGCTGTCATATCATGGCCGTTCATTCAAAGAAAATACCATGCCCGGACAAATCAGGGCTTTATATCTTCAGTGGCATGATTTGTCAAAGGCACAGATTCTGGATGGAGAGCTGGGTTCTTGGGAGGCTTTTGCGCAGAAAGTCGCGGATGAAATCCACCGGATGTTGCTTAATTCGGCAAAAGAGCCTGTCATACAGTTCAGAGACTATATCTGCGATAAGCTGAAAGAGGTAACGAGTCGACACCAGTTATCGACTGTCGGTAGAATCATAGCCCGATATCGTGATGAAATGCTTTTTTCGTCGCCGCCAAAGGATGTCGCTCAGAAGTTTCTCGACGAATGTCTCTATGACCCGCGTCTTACAACTGTAAGGATGAGCCTCGAAAACTATATCAATGGTAAAACCGATTTAATCACCGACCTATGAGCTATATCGGACAGGTAGGCGTATCAAGCCTTGACCCTGAAAACAGATTCGGATTTGACAGAGCCGAGCAAATGGTTAGGGAAGGTTTTGACTTAACTGTCATTAAAATTCAGACCGGGTGGGAGCAGGGCATCGATGGATTCTGGCGCTACGAGATACCGGATCCATTCATGGAATCTGACGTAATCGAAGATTATGTGAAGCCGCGGTTTGGTGAACCAATAAACATCAGGATGATTCTGAAAGATGCGCTAATACTGAAAGCATACCCTCAACTTGAAAACCTTACGCTCTACGCCATGTATTCTCCACGCAAGGGCACTGCCGGGTACTATAATCCTGAGACCGGGGGAATGGTCGTGTCCATGGGCTCCCCGTCGGACATCTTCGACTATCGGATTGAGGGAGTGCTACTCCACGAAATCCAGCATCTAATTCAGGAAATCGAGGGCTTTGCAAAAGGCGGCGACCCCAAGACGATAGGACGGCGACGTTATCATTGTCTCGCCGGGGAGGTTGAGGCACGGAATATCTGCCACCGTCATTTCCTGACTGAAGAAGAACGGCGGCGCGTGCTCCGTACGATGACTCAGGATGTTCCTGATTCCAAACAGATTGTCTCTTTCTGATAATTACCATTTATTATGTCGAAAAAGACTGCAATAACTCAGCGTGAACATATCAGGATGCTGGTTGACTGGATGTCGCAAGGCGTCTATGAAAAGGAACAAATTATAGCCATCTCGCTTCTATGCGCCGTGGCTGGGGAGAATATGTTTCTGCTCGGCCCTCCCGGAACAGCAAAGAGTATGGTGGCGAGTCGCCTTAAACGAGTATTCAAGGATGGAAAATCGTTTGACTACCTCATGTCGCGTTTCAGCACCCCGGATGAAATCTTTGGCCCGATTGCCATTTCACGATTGAAAAACGAGGACCGTTATGAACGTCTAACTACCGGCTATCTGCCTGAGGCCGATGTTGTATTTCTCGACGAGATATGGAAGGCCGGACCGTCGATTCAGAATACGCTCCTACCCATTGTCAACGAACATATCCTCCATAATGGAGGACAGATAATGCACTGCCCTATGAAAGTGCTGATAGCGGCCAGTAACGAACTCCCGGCCAGGGATGAAGGCCTGGAGGCTCTATGGGATCGTTTCCTTATAAGGATGGTTTCCAACTGCATTGAGAACGATGATGCGTTTTTCAAGATGATAATGTCGAAGAGTTGCGAACAGTCGGACTTGGCTGACGACCTGTTTATCACAGATGAATTGTATGCGCGGTGGCAGAACGAGTCAAAATCGGTCGGCATTAATGAGTCGGTTATTAACGCCATCAAAGCCTTACGTAAAACTTTTGCCGACTTGGAAAAAGAGGACGGCAACAAACTTCGTTATTACATCTCCGACCGACGTTGGCGTAAGGCTTACCGCTTCATGCAGACCTCGGCTTATCTGAATGGCCGTATGGAAATCGATATGTCGGACTATATGCTGCTTATACATAGTTTCTGGAATGATGACGAGTGCATTCCGAATGTTCTCAAAGCAATTTGTTCAAGCATATCGGATGCAACCATCAAATCAATAAGCAAAATCGAGAAGTTAATTCGTCAGATGATGACCGCTCAGAAGGAGCAGCCTAATGTTGTCGCTTCTCGAATTAACGAAGTTGATAATTTTGAAGAATATGACTATTTCTACTATCTCATAGAAAATTATCCCGGCGGAGATGCCTATTTCTCAAAATGGGACTACTCGTCGTTGAACAATACCCCAAGAGACGGAATAATGTACTTTGATGCAAAACGGAAGCAAAATATTATTCATGCAATGATGCCGTGCAAAACATCTGACAATCTTCCTCATAATGTTTCCACCCTAAGGAACTTAAAGCTTCAGCGAAACGAGGATGGCGTAATTATTGACGGCACTCCGTATTCCTTTCGTCGTAAAGTCGGCCAACGAACTAAGGAGCAGAAGGTCATTGAAGATCTGCCGTTACAGCAACGCATTACAGCCATTCAGGATTTATTGCATAGTTGTGCTTCCGACTGGGAGAAAATGGCCGCGGATAGTTTTAAAGAAGGCACAAATATCTTCCTCTCCAAAACCGACCTCGCTTTGGTTGACAAAACAATAAAGAACGTCCGAGAATTAGTAAAGACAACCGAGCTTAAACTCAATAACGTAGCAATGATGATAAAATGACCGACTACACTGATATTGACACCAGACTTGAAGAATACAGCGATGCTTTCGACGCTTATGTAGAAAGCGGAGAAATGCCGGCTTCGATTTCCAAAGATGATTACCTCGCGGAGTATATGCGGGAAGTTATCGAAAACAACGAGCTGAATAAGGATCCTGACCCCACATGGATTGAGACGGTTAAGGATGAACTGATGGCTTTCTTTGCTTTTTTGCTTGAGCATTTAAAGGCCTTGCAACTTGACGCTAAGAAAGAGTGGGACATGATTGTACGGTTCAAAGAATCTCCTGTAGATGAACAGCTTGGAATGTGGCAACAAGTACGGGACGCTATCGAAGCCAATTATTCGGAATACGAGGTAAATATATCCGGATACGCGGCCCAGTTGGAATCAGAAGACAATGAGTCTGTCTTTGCCGCTGTCGCCGGTGACTGGGAGATGGCTTGTCGTACCAGGCTCCAGCAGAAGGAAAGCCAAATCCTGAAACGTGCCAGAAACCAGTTCGAGCGTCAGAGCCGGGAAGCTGGGATACAGGATTACCAAGACAAAAAACGTCTTGATAATTATATCCATTATTATCCTCAACTTCAGGAGATTGTTGACATAATAGGACGAGACAAAGAACCGTCAAAGGAGGAAAAAGATAGTATTATTTACAAATTCCTGCCGGTAACCGTGGCAAAAAATTCATCCGTGGAGGAATTTGACCGGGTCGAGTCGGGCAACAACCTCGAACGAGTCCTTCCCGTGGAGTTATCTATGCCCGAAGACCTCTTCTTTAAACGATACGTCACCAAGGAACTCCAACTGTTTTCAAGTCCGGGCAAGGATAAGCCTCAAAAGATTGAAGAACACCGCAAAGACCCGCGACTGACGAAAGGTCCTATCATAGTGTGCGTCGATACCAGCGGCTCTATGGAAGGTCGGCCACTTAAAATTGCCTTCTCTCTGTTGAGGCAATTACTTCGCATGGCTAAAAAACAGAAAAGGCCATGCTACCTGATCAGTTTCTCTGTCCGTGCAAAGGCAGTCGACCTTGCCAAGCCGCGCAACTGGGGCAAACTTGACCACTTCCTGAGCGACAGTTTCAGCGGTGGAACAGATGGCGAGCAGATGTTGGCCGAAGCTATCTGCGTCCTCCGCTCCGGAGCATACGAAATGGCCGACGTACTGATAATTTCAGACTTCGAGTTCCCGACGCCGAAAGCAACAACAATGGTTAACATTAATAAAGAAAAAAGCCTCGGCACCCGCTTCTATGCCCTGCAAATAGGCCGTTCCAACCATAAATATCACAAAATAATGGATAGGATATGGTTGGCATAAAAAGACTTTGGCGTTTCACGATATTCTCGTGACGTCGAAATTGTTCGGGCCTATCTGACCACCGTTTAGTTCGATATTATATTTCAGGCGAAATTGAAACTTTATGTCATCAAGCGTGCGGGGAGCCGCCCAGTTGACGTAGGGTTTATCATGCGACACCTCGGCCCACATGCCTGGCTCAACGCGTCTGCCGTTTTTATCCAACAGCAGGCGCTTGAGTGTGATTCTGAAATAGGGCATCAGGCTTTCTTTACGTCGAAGTTGACTGTGGAAACTTGTCCGGGGTCAACGTCAATGCCATATTTGGCTTTGAACTGAGCTGTGACTTCCAGACGATACTTTGTATCACCAATGGGGAAGTTGCTTCCGTTGTAAGTTACTTCGGCTGTCATGCCGGGTTCGGCGAATTTGCCCTGGCGCACGTTGAATTTGCGCTTTACTGTCAGTTTGAATAGTGCCATATTGGTATTGGTTTAATGGTGATTAATGTCTATTGCGTAATTCCTCTATCTGTCGGATATCCTCGTCAACAAGCTCCATGATTTCATCGGATGTCATTCGATCAAGGAAGATATATTCCTCGATTCTGTTTCTCCGATAGAGGTATAATATTGAATGACCTCGGAAATAGTTGATTTCCTCCTCCATTTTCTCGCGGTCATAGCGTACACCTTTGCTTTCGATGTATGCGCAAAGCTCGTCTATTTCCTTATCGCAGTTGTCGATGATGTATTCGGCGAGTTCGTCAAGTGTTTCTTTTGGCCCCCAAAGGAAGTTGCGGGGCCGGAGATTGTCCTTGATGCGGGCATTGATGAGGCGGCGTGTCTCGGCTGCCATCTCAATGTCAGCCGGATCACGGTAGACAGCTTTGAGTCGGTCAGCCCTATCGTTAGCGCGGGCCTGCTGTTCCTCGGCTTCCTGCTTCAGCATTTCACCGTACGTTTGCTGGTTGCTCGGCGTTCCCATGCCTGTGATTTCTGCAACTTGGTCTTGGAGGAATTGCTTCACCTTGCCTCCCCGTGCCGAGTCGATAAGTTCTCCCACATCGGGATATTCCTTTTTGACCTGATCTATTAGCTTCTTAAAAAATCCTGCCATAGCATATTAGAATTAATTTGGTGCAAAATTACGACTCAGGTGTCTTAAAAATTCACCCACCTGAATTTTTTGAAAAAGTTTTTAGGTGTATCACTAAATAATACACTATTATTTGTATCTTTGCATCAAAAATCAACAACATGACTCAAATCGAAAAATATATCTGGCTTATTGGTAAATTGCAGACCTTCAATGCCGGATTGACGCTTCAGGAAATAAGCAATGCCTGGGAACTGAAAATGGCTGGAGAATCGAGAAGGAACGGCGATAAGATTGATCGTCAGGTTCTCGGTCGATGGCGAAAAGCTATTTCCAAGTCATTTGGCCTGAATATCGCTTGTCGGCGCACAAGTGGTGGCATATACATTTACTATATCGAGAATCCTGAGAAGATTAGCGGCAAGAATGTTGAAAGCTGGGTAATCAACTCACTTTCGATATTCAATACCCTTAATGCTTACAAACGCCTTGACGACCGTATTATTAGTGATGCTGTACCTAAGGGAATCGAGCATCTTCAGCCCATTTTAGAGGCGATGTCGTCAGGTCTTGCGGTATGTTTGACTGTCAAGAATTATAGTGGCTCTCAATTTGAAGTGAAAGCTGAACCATACGCAATGCGTCAGCATAACAATCGCTGGTATGTACTATGTAAAGTCAAAAGTTTTGATGCTATGCAATTGTATGAGCTTGAAAATATCTTGAATGTAGAGTTACTACAAGATAAAAAATTCAAACTTCCGCGAAATTTCAACGCCGATGAATACTTCTCGCGTTTCTTTGGCGTAACAATAATGGAAACCATCAAGCCGACGCTTATTACCATACGGGCTTGGGGTAAAGATGCGGAACAACTTCGCGCACTTCCGATTCATCCGTCACAGGAAGAATTGCCCGGCGAAGGAAACGAATACGCCGATTTTCGATATTTCGTTGCACCTACGCCCGATTTCTTAAATTATTTGCTTGGACTTGGAAGCAATGTCGAGGTTCTGAAACCTGAACAATGTCGGTTCGAGATGGAACTGAAAGTCAAGACACTCGGCAACCGATATTTCGGCTGGCCGATTGAGCCTGATACATCAAAAGCCACACTAAACGGCAATTTTGCCGCATTTGACATTAAGCAGGCAAACACCGAATCATCAAGCATTTGTTCTATCGCCTTTGCAATTGTGCGCGATAATGAAATTGTACACAAATTCCATTCGTATGTTCATCCGGAACCCTTCAACTTTGATAAATGTGATGATGACAGTATTACTGAGGAAATGGTTCGCGAGGCCCCAACCCTCCCGGATGTATGGGCGGAAATCAAGAATAAGATTGAGGGGTTGCCCATGGTTTCATACATGGGTCTTGATAAAGTAATCTTACAGGAAGCGTTTGCCCATTATAATATGGGAGATCCTGAGTCCGAGCATAAATTTGTCAATATTTGCGAAGCCGCACAACCAATACTTGGCCATGAAGTCCCCTGGATGACACGTGCTTCCATGGTGGCACTTGCCGGAATGGAAGTTACGGACGAGCCCTCCCCGACACATGGTGCCGAATTTGTAGCCTATCTTGCTCTACGTTTCCTCTAAACCACCCAAACATGGACAATTACGATTTTGAGACCTATTTGGAAATCGATTCTGAAATCGAGAAGTTGAGAAACATTGCCAATAGTTTTGGCAAAAATGTAAGCGCTGACTCGGAAGGAGATCATCAACTGTCCGTATTTATAGACCTCAATAAGTATTTCAGGGCGGTTATCTATTTTAAGTTTTTTATACTCAGCGACCAATTCCATTGGACATACTATCTTGCATTTCAGCAACGCCGAAACGCAGATGGGCTTTATGGCACCATTTACCCCAAGCGACATATTGTGCCCGAACAAGTTCTCAATATTGGTGAGTACCACTCCGGCCATTACAGAATTCATCCAAACGGATGTGTCAGCAATGCCGGCAAAGAAGTAATTCAAACTGTTATCGAACAAACACCCGCACTTCTGACAATGTGCCGCAAATCGACTCCATGGTACTACGAAGAACGTATGAACGAGACATTGCGGGAGTGGCATACGAAAGCCTATTCTTTTAAAATTGACAAAGAGATGCCTCGGCGAGGATTTGTCACGGGTGTAAAAACTGACCAGCAATATAGATTCGATTCTTTCTCTGGAATGCATGGCTCTAATGGCACTTATGTCGAAAACGCCAATCCCGAATGGGTATTGAAATTTAGGCTTCGTCGTCTCGACTTTGCGGTGGATGAGTCAGTCCCTGAGCAGATTAATATCCACCAATACATCACACAAAAACTGATGCCCCGCCTTGACTCGGGTAAAATCACAGCCGGAAGACTTGAACAGCTTAACGATACTTTAAAGAATCTTACACTAAAAGTCGTGACAAGAGAAATGGCAGAAGCGCCATGCTATCGAAGCTTCGTTCCGGTCGAATATGCAAGTTGGAACGATGCCCTTGATTCCATCTTCTACACAATAGAATAACAGTTCTGTAACTAATACAGCGGGCTTCGGCACCAACTTTTCGTTGGATCCGAAGCTCGCTTTTTTATGTGGTAATGTTCCGGCTACGGCGACTTGTTCACAGGAATAGGTCGTTACCGTGCTTTATGCCCTTTGAGGGAGATTTTACCGAGTGAACTCTGAACCATTCGCTCCATCGACTCGTGCAGGGGCGATTTCTTTTTCTATACTTCCTCGACTGGGCTTCTTATTTCAAGGTGTTCCGCTTTGACCGTCGGTGATTACTTCACGGTATAGGTGTGTATTTTGAGCGGAGCGGTCGGCGCTCACCGCCAAATATGCCCTGCGGGTTACGAGTGACACGATTTTTAGCAAGCACGTTTCGCGAGGAACTTTACTTGTAAACACGCACGAGGCACATTGAATTTACATCGCAAAGGTAGGGCTGACCGCACATCTGCGCCTGTGGGCTTGACCCTCCGGGCTTGCAATCAACATTTCATAAATTCTTCACCCTTCAGGACCCAAGAATTTACCGCGTGGGCTTGAAATAACGTTTGCAACTCCGCTTTCTCAGCTCTCCCAATTATTGCAACGTAAATCAAACGCGCCCCGGCGCACAGTAAAAACCCTCTAAAACTTCAAAATCATGACCCACGTAATGAACATATTCGACAGCTCTCTCAACTCCAACCGCAAGCTCAAATACTTCTCGGTAGAAGTAATCACTTTCGACGGCGAAAGCTACACTGAAGAAGTGGAAGCCCGCGACGCCGAGGAAGCACAGGAAATCGCAGCCTCCCTGCACGATGACGTCGATTACACAATGGTTCAGGGCTGCTTTGTTGGTTGGTAAAATCCTCCTCCTTCAAAGGGCAGGCTGTCCGCCGGGGCAGCCTTTTGCTCTGTTCATCTGTCGCCATTGCCTTCTCTCATTTGTTCATCGTCTCTCCGGCGCCGCCTCTAAGCCGACACCGGGGCGGCAAGTTGACTTCCGGCAGGTCGGCCTCCAGTCGGTCCTCTCGTGAGGCATCCGAGAACTTGCCGAAGATATGGGTCGCGGGTCAGACCCTTTAGCCGTGGGGGCTGCCGGGCAGATTCGCTCGCGCGACATCCGAGCTGACCGCTCATTTATACGTCCACATCATTATCCAGTCGCAGTTCGGTGTTAGTAGTTGCTGACATCGTTTCGGGAGGGTGAACGCTCCGCTTGTGGTCGGAGATGCGCAGTGGCTTTCGCCGCCGTATTCCACGCGAGGTATCGCGGTCGAGCCAATCATCGGTTCTCGCTTTCGGGCTTCTTCATCTATCGGCACAGCCATTTGCCGTTGTGATGCACATAAGGTTGTTGCACTATCGTTCATCGGGTTAGACTTCCGGGCGCAACGGACTCCGCCGTTGCTTCCCCGAACAGGGGCGCTCTCCGAGGTTCGGGGTCGTTCCATAGCGGGCGCAGGTAATATGTAACGATACTCTTGGCTGCGTCCGCATCTCGACAGTCCTTGCCCCTCCCTTGTAGGCATACCGATGACCTTGCTGCCGCGACGAGTGCGGAGCGACTTGTCGGGCCTCTCCGGCAGGGCGATTTGGCTATGTTCACTGCTGTTAGTTTTCTATTTGCCTTTTCCGTATTTGGGGATGTGACCCACGGCTTATTTTTCCTGTCGCAAAGGTAGGACTGACCGCACTTCTTCGCCTGCGGGCTTGACCCTCCGGGCTTGCAATCAACATTCCATAAATTCTTCACCCTCCAGGACCCAAGAATTTACCGCCTGAAGGCTTGTAATAACGTTTGCAATCGTGCTTCCTCAGTTCTCCCAATTATTGCAACGTAAAAATTAAGAGCCTCGGCTCACATCTCAAACCCCAAACACTTCAAAATCATGGCAAAGAAAACTAAAAAATCCGCAGAAAACATCGCAGCTCAAACCGCAGCTCCCGCCGTCGAGACTACTCCGACCGTCACTCCCAAGCTCATCGTGGCTCAGCGCAAGTTCGACCGCTGGTACGTCTACTTTAAGGGCGTGGCCCCCAAAGACAACGTCGGCTGCGGCTGCAAGACCGCCAAGAGCGCTATCCGTTACATGCACCTGCTCAAAGCCCGCTACGGAGCGACGATTTCCCAAACCATCTACGAACGCCTCCAGTTCGAGGCTGCAAGGGAGGCGTAAGCCTCTCTTGCTTTCCACCCGAAAGTCAAACCCTCAAACTTCACGACCATGCAACGAGAATATACCTGCATCACAACAACCGGCAAATGGAACTTCTATGCCGACAACGACTTCGAGGCCATACGGCTCGGTCTTTTCTACTGTTGGCGCGACGGCGATACCTTTGTCCGCGTGGAATACCGGCACGGCGCCGAAAACTACACGCTGCGCATCTCCCACATCGACCACAATACTCACGAAACATTCACCCTTTAATCCACAAAGCAATGCAAGTCGACTACAACAAATTCACTGAATCAGAACTGCGGGTAATCCTCGAAGCCGCACGGACAATCAACTTCGCTTTCGGGCAGCAGTTCCCGAGCGTGAAAGAGCAGATGGCTCTCCTGATTGAAGACTTCCAGTTCCGCGCAATCAATCAGATTGTCGTTCAGTCGCACAACTCCCTCCGCTCAAAGTACATCGCCCGTGGCATCGACCCCGATGCTCCGGACTTCGTTCCCGACAGCCTGGAGAAATAACTTCTCCAAACTGTCCGCATCGGCGGCTCCCTTCGGGGAGTCGCCTATATTTTTGCAATAGTGGCATTTTGCCCTGCGGTTACAACGACCTACGGGCGGTTCGCTCCCGCGACATCCGGGAAAATGCCGAGCGACACAGGCCGTAGCAGGGCAAGCCCTTTAGCCGTGTGGGCTGCCGGGCAGGTTCGCTCTCGCGACATCCGAGTTGCCCTGAATATTCTCTGCCGTAGTTGACGTTTCCCATAGCGGCATTTTGCCCTGCGGTTACAATGACCTCCGGGCGGTTCGCTATCGCGACATCCGAGAAAATGCCGAGCGACACAGGCCGTAGCAGGGCAAGCCCTTTAGCCGTGAGGGCTGCCGGGCAGGTTCGCTCCCGCGACATCCGAGTTGCCCTGAATATGTCTTTTATCCTCCGCTGTCAGCCCGGTATCTTTGCCGTATTATTAAGTTTACAGTTTATATACCGAGCCTGTTCCTGTCGAGTGACTTGCCCGACATCACCATTGCCACAGACCACGAGGCCGTGAATTTCCGCATATCAATCTACGGAAATACACTGCTCGAAGGCTTATATTACGCCTTCGACGGCAATATCGTCGTTTCCGACGTCATTCCGCTTCTCGAACACTATATGTCGGGCAACACCGAGATGAACTTCGTTGATGTTCACCTCGAAGCATCTTCCGGCGATGAAACTGCCGAACTCGACTTCCCGGTGTTGTACTGCGACAAGCTCACCCGATTATACGACCCGAGCGACTGGCTAAGAGAAAACTTTCTGACCCTGTCGCACACACGCCGTCTTTCACCCGACGGGTACATCAACGTGTCGTGGTACGCCGCTAATCGGGAGGGCGTTATGTTCCGCGTCTACGCCACCTTCATCAACGACAAGGGGCTACGCGACACATACCAGTACGCTCACTCAGGCAACGGCCAGATCGCTCACAGCAACGGGGTGCTGACCGAATATATCATGCTCGACGCTCTGCGCGACCTTATCATCGAGCGCAAGAAAATTGAGTCGCTGATACTCCAGTCGGTTACCGTCCGTTGCGGCAACCGCTCGGCCACGTTCTTCATCGACCCGGCTCTGGAGACCAATACGCCCATCTTCTATCTGAACTGCTTCGGCATAGCCGAACATATCGCTTTGCCTCGTACAACTACGGTCAAGGTCAAGACCGACCGCTCGCTTGCCTCCGTCGGCAAGGCCTCGCAGTTCTACGACATCTCGACTTCAAAGGAATATGAAGTCGAGAGCGGTCCCCTGACCTACGACGAATGTATTCAGATAGAACAGATGCTCACCTCGCCGTCGGTACGCATACCTTTCGGCCAGGACTGCAGCAAGTATGATACGGACTTTGACGCTTTGCGCTCAATCCTAATTACAGACTACACTTGCGAGTTTTCCGACACGGACGAAAAACTTAACAAGGTCAAATTCAGCTGGCGCTTCGCCGAAAATACTCCGTCGGTCGATGTGCCGACCACTCCCGGCATCTTCAATCAGAATTTCAACCCGACTTTCTCGTAATCAATGGCTCGCTCGATACACATATCCACCGCTCGCACGATGCTCAACTCCGGCGACCCTGTCGATATTTCCGTATGGAAATCCGACGGCTCTATCCTGGAACTGCGTAAC
>ULXW01011676.1_pt1 | contig 60522 bp, 47 predicted proteins | sample 1961661 | NCBI WGS metagenome assembly ULXW01 (sample SAMEA4835849, study PRJEB28245) | human gut metagenome | biome: gut microbiome; material: fecal sample | place: Denmark | collected 2008 | reverse complement strand
TTTCTCATTTTAACTTGTACTAAATCTTGACATAGGACCATTACACTTACGCAATGTTTTGTCTTGAACCCCCATGCTTTGGCTATAGCCACTCTCATCTCTGTTTCATAGTGACAATTACCCTTGTAAGTACCTTTATAAAATTTTTCAAAACCTTTTGGATTGTCTTTTCCATAACTTTCTTTGTAAGACACAAGATATGTTATATATTCACGAAGAACTGCTGCTTTAATCTCTGAATCTGATACTCCCTCGTAATAATGCTTTTTTTCTGAACCTACTATTGTGATTCCGTCCCATATCTCGTTTTCGTAGGTCTTTTCTCGCATCGACAATGCCTTGGCGTAGACCTTGTCCATATCTCTGATGAGCAAAGTTAAGTACTTTAACTCCCTCTTGAATGCTTTGATGCTCTTCTTGCTGGATAAGGTATCTGTGTTTAACCCCCTTACATAGTGGATTTTGTTTGCCTTCATCTCCTTGCTTCTGATGTAGCTGGCTACCCCATATTTATATTTCCCACGCAACTTCGTTGGTAAGTTCTTCTTGTATCGAACATATACCTTCTTCTGTACCTTCTTTATCTGCTTCTTACTTGTCACCTTGTAAACGGGAGTCTTGCTCTTCGCCTCAACATCCGTACCCCCAATGATTGTCACTCCTATCATACCTATTAATGATATTCCTAAAAATAATAATATGCTCTTTCTCATTTTAACTATCCCCTCTTTCTTCTATACCACAAGTTATCAATCACAATAAATATAATAGCATACCATGCTCAAATCTACAAGACTGTCTATGTGTATTCCTTATCAAAAGCACTTCAATTGGAATTTTTTTATTTTACTCATCAACATCACTAACGATTAGGTAAAAAAGCGCGTTTTTTATAATCTTTTTATTTTCTGAAGTTAATTGGTCATAATATGTCATTATCGGGAAATCATCCAGTTCTATCCAACACTCCTCCTTAATAAGGAAATCTTCAGCTTTGACATCATACTTCTCTTCCACAATATTCGCGAATTCCTGCGCATTGTGGTCAATATAATTGATAAATAACTCTTTGTCTTTTTCTTTGTCTTTGCTTGGTTCTTGTACTTCATCATCGAAGTCAAAATCAAAAAGTTCGTTCAGAAAGGTATCTTGGTCTTTTTGTTCTTTATCAGCAAGTTCTTTCAACTTTTCTGTATTTGTACGGTACCTTATCCCTTTTCCGTTAATCAAAACCCCGGTAGACACCCTAAAATAACCAGCAACAAGCTCCAAGTATGGATTATCTTCTTGACTCTTGTAAACCTTGCAAAAACTCTTCATCTTTGATAATACATGTTCAAAATCCAATTCGTCAACAATTTCGGTTGAATGTTTTATTTTCCAAGTGATTGAACAACGCATATAAGCATCAATATACTTTGCTAGCTTGTAATAGCTCATTTTGTATTCGTTCAGAAAACCTTCGTAATATACACTCAATAGGGATTCTTTCTTTGAATTGGACAACAAGTCTCGAATAAGCATGATAACTAACTGCTTTTTCGATTTGTCTAATTTAGGAAATATATCTTCAACAAGTTTATCGTCAAGTTTATCGCCATTTTCACTACCCTTTCCTTGCGTCTCGTTTTTCTTTTTAAAATATGCTCGGAAATATGCACTTCCGTTTTCTGGCGAATTAAATTTTACTTCATTTTCAATTCTCTCTGTATAATCATGCACCGTTATTTTCATTTTCTATGCCCCCGTTAAGTTATCGTGTCAAGGTATTTTTTTTGACCATTTTTTTACCATATTCTTTTTGTCCAGCATTTGTTACAATGACGTCGTCAAAAGGAAAACAAAAAACCTTTTGATGATTGGATATCCAAATTGTAACCATTAATCTTGTTTTTGTAAAGGAGGTCTTTACATGATTAAACATACTATCGAAGAAAACGTTGTGAGTACAAAGGCACTGGGTGTGCCTCTCAGTACATTCACAACAGCAACAAAATTTTTTCTGAAAGGCATTAAAGAAAATTTCGCCTACGAGGATGGTAAACGGACAAATGAATTCCGTTCTACAACTTTAATTTGCGTCGATTTGATAACTTTTTCAACGCTCAAAATCAAAGTAGAAACGAAATTCCAGTTGACTCAAAAGGACTTAGATGAGTCAACCGAACGGATTTTCGTTGAAATCCCAACCAATGAAACGATTGTGACGCCGTACAAAATCGAATACGGCAAAGCAATGGTAACAATCACTGCACCTGAGGCAACTATTAGCTTAGACGAAAACAAGGAGGATTCATTATGATTTTATTATTTTTGATTGCTATTTCTATTTTTTCTGGTATTTTGTTATACCACAAACAACAGGACAAGCCGTGGTCAACGGCATTGAAGGAAACAATCGATTCGATTGCCAAGTTTTTTGAATCAGATGACCAGCCACGGGTTGAATATCCAGCTTACATCGGTTTTGATGAGTTTGGAAATATCCAACCGCAAAGACTGGAAAAACTGTTTGAAGAGGTTCTTGATGACTTTCAAGACTCGTTTTATGTTGACTGTACTGTATCTCAGAATGTTGTTTTATATGTTTTTTGGGTGAGGAACTTCAAGCCAGTGATATCTGATTGCTCCGAAAAAGTTAATTACATACAAAAAGGGGCTTACGCATGTTTTTCCAACGAAATTCAGCTGTTGTTCCCAGAAGCCAATTTCCCCGAGGACATCATTCGTATTCGATTGAACGATGAACGGCTTGAAATAGGTATAGCCATAAATGCCGAGGGAATCAAAGAGAACAGTCATTTTAATGAGGCACTTCACAAACGGCTGAAACAGAATTCAATTTGTAATTTGTTCCAGAACAATGCCGCGGATGACGTAAAAAAAAATCCCTGATTCTGGGCATTGATTTGGAGACATCTACCTCTATCACAGCTAAACCAGCTCACATGTGTGTAGCCGGAGGAACAGGTAGCGGAAAATCTTTCTTTATCCTGTACATCTTACACAGTCTCCTTCGGCTACCACAATGTGTCCAGCTGTACATAGGCGACTTCAAAAAGTCAGGAGATTATAAGGGGATTTCTGATAATTTTGCGGAGTTCGATGCAGTCGTAGAGCTGATAGAAAAATTTTATGATGAATTTGAAACAACCGCGGAGGGCAGTAAAACGTTGAAGATACTACTGTTAGACGAGTATGCTGGATTCATTATATGGCTCGTACAAAATAATAAGAAGAAGGCAGAAGAAATAAAGGGAAAGATTTCTAATTTATTGATGCTTGGAAGGTCAAGAAACTGCTATGTATGGACTGTGATGCAACGAGCAAGTGCCCAATTATTCCCATCAGGCATAGGCGCAATCGACAACTATAATATTCTGCTTGGATTCGGTCGCTTGACTGTAGACAGCAGAAGAAGTCTCTTCGCCACCGAGCATCTGAATAATGCTGAATTTGAAGAACATTTCAATCCACAGACAGGACAGGGCTTATGCCTCATAGACGGACAGCCTTTACGAGCAATACAAATTCCTTATATCGAGGATAAAGAAAGATTGAAAGAACATTTGCAACAGCTCGCAAAAGAACGCCAGTAGCAACTGTACATTACACCCCACGAAACGGATGCGCTCTGCGCAGACGTGTAGTGGGTGTGTAAAACAGGCGCTTGCGCCATTTGGGGAAGTATTACCCCCAAATGTGCACACAAGCGAAAAGCAACGAAAATACAGGGCTTTCCACCCTGTTTACACAAACTGCACAAACCGAACAAAGTGCACACACTATAGAAAGAGAGATGATAACTTGAATAATTCAGATAAACAGTCACAGAAATTTCAGCTGACAATTAACAATCCTATCGAAAAGGGCTTATCTCATCAAAAAATTTTCGAACTTGCAAGAGACAAACTCAAAACGCTTGACTATATATGTATGGCAGACGAAAAAGGCACTACTTTCCATACACATGTTTTTATTTACTGTACATCCAGAGTACGCTGGTCAACAATCAAAACCTGCTTTCCCGATGCACATATAGAGATTGCCCGTGGCAATGTTTCCCAAAATGTTGATTATATAACCAAAAAAGGAAAATGGAAAGACACCGAAAAAAATGGAACTTCGATTGAAGGCTCGTTTGATGAATGGGGAGTCCGCCCACCCGATTCTGTTGGGCGGCGCAAAGATATGTCGGAATTATACATAATGATAAACGCTGGACTTTCTGACGCAGAAATATTAGCACAAAATCAAGACTATATCCTACAAATAGATAAACTTGCAAAACTGAGAACACTCTTATTAACAGAGAAATACAAAGAAAAAGTCCGACTGGATTTGGAAGTAATTTACATCAGTGGAGCAACTGGAACAGGAAAGACCCGATATGTATTGGAAACACATGGGTATTCTAATGTATACAGAGTTACAGATTATGACCATCCATTTGATGGATATGCCTGTCAACCTGTGATATGTTTTGATGAATACAGGTCATCATTGCGTCTAAAAGACATGCTCTGCTATATGGATATTTACCCAATCGAACTCCCCGCAAGATACGCAAACAAATACGCGTGTTACAAAAAAGTCTATATTGTTTCTAACTGGTCTTTAGAGAAACAATATTCCGACCTTCAAAAGGATGATGAGGAAAGCTGGCAAGCCTTTCTCAGAAGGATACACAAGGTTCATGTTTACGATAAAAAAGGGAATATCAAAGTTTATGATTCCGTATCTGACTACATGACACGTGATGAAATCTTTCACCCCGTAGATGATGAGCAGATAACACTTCCATTTAATGCAGATTAAGGAAAATATTTAACTATTACAGCAACTGGCACGAAAGGGGATGATTTTATGCCAGAAGGTTTTAGCATCGCACATATCCGAAAAGTATTGTTTGACGAGTACGGATTATACTTAATTGACGAACATCAAGGCTACAAAGCCAATCGTTACAGACGTTTCCATACATATCGTGTTGTCAACGAAGATAATCATATCATTATGGAACATGTAACGCTGAAAGCACTGGCTGACTTCTTAAAACAGCTGGATGTTTATTAACAAGTTACTATCAATAATATGTCTTTTATAAGGTGGTGAGGATAATAGAAGAAAATATCTTGGCAAGCTTGACCCTCCGTGATATTCTATATGATGATAAGGATAGCCTGCGAGAAAACATTATGAAAAAGATTGAAAAATCACACCCATATTCTATTACACCACCGAATAAAGAAGGTGGTCGCTGGCAGACGTCATATAGAGACAAAAATGGTAAACGCAAAAATATAAAAGCGTCCAGCAAAGAACAGCTTTTATTGAAACTTGCCGAACTCTATAATGATACTTCGCACATTGACAACTTAACTTTTGAATCTCTTTTTGATGAATGGATTGAGTATAAACGCAACACGGTATCTGTGAACACCATTGTCCGTCATAAACAGCGTTATAAGAGATATTTTGCACAAAGCAAACTCCATGACATGAAGATTAAAGAAATTGACGATATGACTTTGGAAAATATTTGCAATGAGATTGTGAAAAAGTTCGAACTTACGGGGAAAGAATGGAGAAACGCAAAAACCATTCCTTTGGAAATGTTTGAATATGCCGTGAGAAAAAAGTACATATCATCAAACCCTGTAACAAACATGAAAATTCAGGCACGTTTTAGACAGCAAGCAAAAAAGACAGGCAAGACTGAGACTTTCAACACGCAAGAACTGGAAGAATTAAGAGCGTATCTAATACCAAAGTACACAGACACACATAATGTTGCTCTTTTAGCAATTTACCTCAATTTCTATCTGGGGCTACGAATTGGAGAACTCGTTGCCCTTAAATGGGAAGAGATTAAGGATTCAGAACTCCACATCTGTAGGGAAGAGATTCTCAACCGAGAAACACGTGAATATGAGATTGTAGAACACACAAAGACTTGTACTGACCGTTATGTTTTTCTCACTGAAAAAGCACAAAAAATACTGGAAATGATTCCACGTGATGACAATCAGTACATTTTTGTAAGAGATGGGAAACGACTCCATACAAGACAGGTAGAATATGTTCTCGAAAAATACGCGAAAGATAATAATCTTAATATCAAATCGTCTCATAAGATACGCAAAACCTATGCGAGCCTGCTGAATGCAGCTGGTATACCATTGGATGCAATCAGAGAACTGTTGGGACACTCACGTTTGTCTACAACATTAAGTTACCTGTTTAATCCATTAACTGACGAAGAAACAAGGAAACTGATAGAAAAAGCATTCAAATAGTCGTGTGTCTACAAGTGTATACAGTTTTTTAGACAGCAAAAAAACTAGGAAGCACCATTTTTCGGTACTTCCTAGTAAAAAAAAATAAGCGCGAGACGGGACTCGAACCCGCGGCCCCAACCTTGGCAAGGTTGTGCTCTACCAACTGAGCCACTCGCGCATATATCTCATGTCCGTCTTTCTGACAGACACAAGATATATTATACATATATACATATCACTTGTCAATAGCGAATTTTATTTTTACGAATTTTTTTACGAATTTATGCATTCACAATCTGACCAAAATCCGGTTTCAAAGAAGCGCCGCCAATCAGTCCACCATCAATATCCGGTTTTGCCAAAAGCTCTGCTGCATTCTTGGCATTCATAGAACCGCCGTACTGAATACGAATTGCATCTGCGGTAGCCGCATCATAAATCTCACCGATACAAGCACGGATTGCTGCACATACTTCTTCTGCCTGGTCTGCTGTTGCCGTCTCACCGGTTCCGATTGCCCAGATTGGCTCATAAGCAATAACTGCTTTTTTTGCCTGATCTGCCGTTACATTCTGGAATGCAATTTTAATCTGCATACGAATCCAATCTACGTAAATACCCTGTTTTCTCTGAGTCAATGTCTCACCACAGCAGATAATTGGGGTAAGGTCATGTTCAAATGCCTTCAAAACCTTTTTATTTACCGTCTCGTCAGTTTCTGCAAAATACTCTCTGCGCTCCGAATGTCCGATAATGACATATTTAACTCCGGCATCTACAAGCATGTTCGGAGAAATTTCACCGGTATAAGCACCGCTTTCTTCAAAATAAAGATTTTCTGCCCCAACATTTACATTACTTCCCTTTACCGCCTCAACAACCGGTACAATGTCAATTGACGGTACACAAAATACAACATCAACATCATCATTTTTCACCAACGGAAGCAATTCGTTTACAAGTGCAACAGCCTCACTTGGTGTTTTATTCATTTTCCAGTTTCCTGCGATAATTCTTCTTCTTGACATAAAATATCACTCCTTATACAAAATATCTTCTCAATCTGCTCATAATGTGTAATTATTGTTTTTTTCTCCAAAAATTTCTGTGGTGGCATACAAAACACCACCACAGAACCAAAGTCATATATTATTATTTGTCGTTTGCTGCTGCAACACCCGGAAGTTCTTTTCCTTCCAAGAACTCAAGTGAAGCACCACCACCGGTAGAAATATGTGTCATCTTGTCACCAAATCCAAGGTTGTTGCAAGCAGAAGCACTATCACCACCACCGATAATCGTTGTAGCGTCTTTCAAATCTGCCATTGCCTGAGCAACTGCAATCGTTCCTTTTGCAAAGTTTGGCATTTCAAAACATCCCATCGGTCCGTTCCAAACAACTGTCTTTGCGCCTTTGATGGCATCTGCAAACAATTTGCATGTCTTAGGACCGATATCCAGACCTTCCATGTCATCCGGAATACCACCGCGCTCAACAACTTTGAAGTTTGCGTCGTTTGAGAAATCATCTGCTACTATATTATCTACAGGAATCAAAAGTTTAACACCTTTTTCTTCTGCTTTCTTCTCCATGTCAAGTGCATACTGTTTGTAATCCTCTTCCAAAAGAGATTTACCAACTGGCTCACCATGAGCAGCCATAAATGTATATGCCATTCCACCACCGATAATCAAAGTATCTACTTTATCCAAAAGGTTCTCAATTACCGGAATCTTGGAAGAAACTTTGGCACCACCGAGGATTGCAACAAATGGTCTCTCCGGATTATTTACTGCATTTCCAAGGAAATCAATTTCTTTCTGCATCAAGTAACCAACAACAGCAGTATCTACATATTTGGTAACACCTACATTTGAGCAGTGTGCTCTATGAGCAGTACCAAATGCGTCGTTTACGAAAACATCAGCCAAAGAAGCAAGTTCTTTGGAGAAATTATCTTCGTTCTTTGTCTCTTCTGCACGATAACGTGTATTCTCAAGAAGAATTACATCGCCATCTTTCATAGCAGCAACAGCAGCTTTTGCATTTTCACCAACTACGTTATCATCTGCTGCAAATTTTACTTCCTGTCCCAAAAGCTCAGAAAGACGAACAGCAACCGGTGCTAAAGAAAGTTCCGGTTTCGGCTCTCCTTTTGGCTTACCAAGGTGGGAGCAAAGAATAATTTTACCGCCATCGGCAATCAACTTCTTAATTGTAGGAAGTGCTGCTACCAGACGGTTTTCATCTGTAATCTTACCATCCTGAAGTGGTACGTTAAAGTCACAGCGTACTAACACGCGCTGACCTTTTACATTAATATCATCTACTGATTTTTTATTTAACATAACAAACCTCCATTTTAATTATTTCTATGAAAAAGGGTCCGGTCCAACCGACCGGACCCTTTTTGGGATCAATTTCAAACCTTGTCCTAAATCAAGACTTATGCTAACTCGCTGAAGTATTTGATTGTACGAACCATCTGGCTTGTATAAGAGTTCTCGTTATCATACCAAGATACAACCTGTACTTCGTATGTGTCATCGTCAACTTTGCAAACCATTGTCTGAGTTGCATCGAAGAGAGAACCAAATCTCATTCCTACGATATCAGAAGAAACGATTTCGTCTTCATTGTATCCGAAGGACTCTGTAGCTGCTGCTTTCATAGCGGCATTGATACCATCTACTGTGATGTCTTTTCCTTTAACTACAGCTGTCAAAATTGTTGTAGAACCTGTAGGTGTAGGAACACGCTGAGCAGAACCAATCAATTTACCATTCAACTCAGGAATTACAAGACCGATAGCTTTTGCAGCACCTGTGCTGTTAGGAACGATGTTTACTGCTGCTGCACGAGATCTTCTGAGGTCACCCTTTCTCTGAGGACCATCAAGAGTCATCTGATCACCTGTGTAAGCATGGATTGTAACCATGATACCAGACTGGATTGCAGCATATTTGTTCAATGCATCTGCCATAGGAGCAAGGCAGTTTGTTGTACAAGAAGCTGCGGAGATGATTGTATCATCTGCTTTCAATGTCTCGTGGTTTGTGTTATATACGATAGTAGGAAGGTCATTTCCTGCTGGAGCAGAGATAACAACTTTTCTAGCACCTGCATTGATATGAGCCTGTGCTTTTTCTTTGGATGTATAGAATCCGGAGCACTCCAAAACTACGTCTACACCAAGCTCACCCCATGGGCAGTTGTTTGCATCCGGGAAAGCATAGATTTTAATCTCTTTACCATCTACTGTGATGGAATCATCACTTGCAGAAACAGTATCTGCTTTCTCATATTTACCCTGAGAAGAATCATACTTCAAAAGGTGTGCAAGCATCTTAGGGCTTGTCAAATCGTTAATTGCTACTACTTCATAACCTTCTGCACCAAACATCTGTCTGAATGCAAGACGTCCGATACGTCCAAATCCGTTAATCGCTACTTTTACTGACATGATATTTCCTCCTAAAAATAGTTAAAATTTTGGTTTGTTAAAAAATATACAAACTTCTAGAACCTATTCTACCCAATTCCGTAATAAAATTCAAGAGTAAATTCAAATAATTTGTATTTTTTTACATTCTGTCATACAACTGCTCATATTTTTTCGCTGAATTCTTCCATGAAAAATCCATTGCCATCCCGCGGTCGATAATCTTATTCCACTCTCTCTTTCTATTATAATAGACATCTTTTGCATAGCGGATGGTATTAAGCATCTCATGTGCATTGTAATTGCTGAATGAGAAACCGGTTCCTTTGCTCTCATATTCATTATAAGGCTCTACCGTATCTTTAAGTCCGCCGGTCTCTCTTACAATCGGAACCGTGCCATATCGAAGACTCATCAGCTGGCTTAATCCGCACGGTTCAAAGAGTGATGGCATCAAAAAGGCATCGCAGGCTGCATAAATTTTGTGCGAACGCTCATTGGAATAGTAAATGTTCGCCGATACACGGTCCGGATATTTCCAAGCAAAATGACGGAACAGATTTTCGTACTTTTCCTCTCCGGTACCAAGTACCACAAGCTGTGTATCTTCTGCACAGATTTCTTCGATTACATAGTCAATCAAATCAAAGCCCTTTTGGTCGGTCAGTCTTGACACAATACCAATCATAAACTTCTTATCATCCTGCGAAAGACCAAGTTCTTTCTGAAGGCCGCGCTTATTTTTAATTTTTTCTTTGCGGAATGTTCTTGCATCATAATTTGCATAAATAAGTGGATCCTTTGCCGGATTATACTCATCGTAGTCAAGGCCATTCACAATTCCGGTCAAACACCCTGACTTCGCATTAATCAGACCATCTAATTTTTCTCCATAAAACGGTGTCTTAATCTCTTCTGCATAGGTATCACTTACAGTCGTAATCTGATCTGCGTAAACAAGACCACCCTTTAGATAATTAGCATCCCCAAAGGCTTCCAATTTATCAGGTGTAAAATAGTATGCATCCAGCCCTGCCGTATCCATAACTGTCTTTTTATCCCAGACACCCTGAAATTTCAAATTATGTATCGTCATAATTGACTGAATTCCACGGTAAAATTCGCTCTGCTGGAATGCATCATGCAGATATACCGGAATCAGCCCCGTCTGCCAGTCATGGCAGTGAATAATATCCGGGCGGAAATCAATCACAGGCAGTGTTGATAACGCCGCTTTGTCAAAAAAGGCAAATTTTTCAATATCCTGATAAATTTCTCCATAAGGCTTGCTGCCGCTAAAATAAAATTCATTATCAAGAAAATAGAATTTAACACCGTTTAATTCCATTTCAAACACACCGACATACTGCTTACGCCATGCAAGTTCCAGATAAAAATGCGTGATATAATGCATCTGGTTTTTATACTCTTCCGGTATCGCAGTGTATTTTGGAATCATAACCCGTACATCATATTTACTCTTATCAAAATACTTTGGAAGTGAACCGACAACGTCTGCCAATCCACCGGTTTTTATAAAAGGAACACATTCAGAAGCAACAAATAATACTTTCTTCAATATCCTTCTCCCCTTTCTTTTTGACACAAAATCATATTGGTATTATTATACACTAAAAAGGGAGCGGTGAAAAGATTTTTTTAGGCTTTCATTTTCTGTTCTAACCGTATCTTGTCCGCAATTAGCGCTACAAACTCCGAATTTGTCGGTTTTCCTTTTCCATTATGAACCGTATATCCGAATAATTCATCAATTGTATCCACTTTTCCGCGGCTCCACGCCACTTCAATTGCGTGTCGTATTGCTCGTTCTACTCTGCTTGGTGTTGTCCCATGTTGTTTGGCTATAGAAGGATAGAGAATTTTTGTAATAGAATTTAACATTTCTTTATCGTCAACTGACATCATAATTGCATCCCGCAAATACTGATACCCTTTTATATGTGCCGGCACCCCGATTTCATGAATGATATTGGTAACATCCGATTCAAGATTATATTTCGCCATTTTTTCATTTCTTCGGTTCTCATTTCCCGTAGCAATGAGTTTTGCCCTCGCACCCGGTTTAAATTTCTGTACATGAGAAAGAAGTGTTTCCGACTCGAATGGTTTTAATAAGTAATATGAAGCTCCCAAGGCAAATGCCGTATCCGTAATTCGTTCCTGCGAAATACCGGACACCACAATAATCTCCGGCACCTTTTTCATCTTCTGCTTTTCCTGCAGCCGCTCCATCACACCAAGACCATCTAATTTCGGCATAATCAAATCCAGCAAAAGCAAATCCGGCTCCGTTTCCTCAATCATTCCCAGTGTTTCTACTCCATCTTCTGCCGTTCCCACGACCTGAATCTCATCATCATCCATAAGAATATTCTGAATCATGGATGCCATTCTTGGATTATCATCTGCAATTAACACTTTTAATTTCTGCACAACTAGTACCCCCTTGAAATAATTATAAATTTTTTATAAACTCAATGTAATTAAAAGTATATACCTCTTTTCTCCATATTACAAGAGCAAATTCTAAATTATTTTAATTTTTTATTTATATTCTTTTTATATTTCATCATCTTTCGACTCCTAGCTTCGGTTTTTGACAGCAAATGCGGTTCTTTTTACTGCACCAACATCTCCTCAATAAAAATTCCATAACCTCTTGTCGGGTCATCAACAAAAACATGCGTAACAGCCCCAACAATTTTATCGTTTTGTATAATCGGCGAACCACTCATCCCCTGTACAATCCCGCCTGTCAGTTTTAAAAGCTTTTTATCCGTCACCCTGATTTCCATACTCTTATTATCCCTTGCATTAATTTTTATATCTTCAATTTCAATTTCATACATCCTCGCCCTGCCTTCAAGATTCGCATACAGATACGCCTTTCCGGCTTCAATCTCTTGTTTTCTGCCAACTTCATACGCCTTTCCGGAATAGGCGGACACACGCTCCTGTTTCATCTCACCAAACACCCCCTGCTCCGTGTTCTTTTTAATTTTTCCTATCGTATTTTTTGCAATCATATTGATATATCCCTGCAGTTCTCCCGGATTTCCTTTCTCCCCCTTCATAATATCGACTATCTGCGTCTGAAACAATTCACCCCCGTGTAAATTCAACAGCGTCCCGGTATCAACATCTGTAATTCCATGTCCAAGTGTACCAAATTCACCGGTCTTCGTTACATAAGTAAGCGTGCCGATTCCCTGTGTATCCTCCCGTACCCATGTTCCGATTTTATATGTGCCATCTGATGAAAGCACCGGACGCATGGCGATTTTTATCTTTTCTCCGTTTCGGCGTATTAAAACCGTAACCTTTTTATCTTTTGTCCCCTGAATTTCACGGTTTAAACTTTGAATCGTAGCAACCTTTTTCTGATTCCACTCCAAAATATAATCCCCCGGCTTTAACAAATTTTCACCGGGCGCATAAGTAAGCCCATCTTTTGCCGGGACCTCAGTCGTATCCAGCACTAGCAGCCCATTAGTCTCCACATAAATACCAATTGGCTCTCCACTCGGAAAAATCTTTTTCCTTTTCACCACTTTAACGTCCATCCTCTTTACCGGCAGCACACCAAATAAGCGGACCGATACCTCATAACTTCCTAACCGGTTTGACTTCATAGAAAAACTGCCACCCTGATTTTGCACATGCAGAGCCGGAACACTTTGCTCGGTCTTAAAAAACGCCGGCATGTCCAGTTCCTGTTTTTCCCCGACGTAAGTCAAAACAGAATCAGGAATTTTATTTTGAATATAATCATACATCAAATATCCAATCAATAATACATCAGCCACTAATAATCCAGCCAGCAAAAAACGAACTTTTTTTCTCATACTCATTCCTCCCATAATTGGCAAAATAAAAACAGAAGGTACAAAACTTACTATTGTTTTGGTTCCTTCTGTTTAGTATAGCCAACTTCTATTTTTCTAATTCTGAAAACTATCTGAACTTTTTTGGTTTGCTAACGCTTTCATCTCTCTCGCATTTTCAAGTACCGACTCTGTAATCTCAACACCGCCAAGAATACGTGCCAATTCCTGTTCACTCTGCGACTTATCCAACGGACGAATCACTGTCTCCGAATGATTTTCATCAACCATCTTTTCAATCAAAAAATGGGTATCTGCCATTGCCGCAATCTGTGCCAGATGAGTAATGCATAGAATCTGGTGGCTTTTACTTAAAAGTTTCAGTTTTTCCGAAACCTTCTGTGCCGTACGTCCACTGATTCCGGCATCAATTTCATCAAAAATCAAGGTCTCAATATGGTCTTTTTCGGCAAAAACCGATTTAATTGCCAGCATAATACGGGACAACTCACCGCCGGATGCGATTTTTCCGAGGCTTTTCTTTGGCTCGCCCGGATTCGTTGCAATCAAAAATTCAGCTTCATCCCATCCATCCGCACCAAATGTATCTTTGCGGCTCCATGAAATTTCAAAATCTACATAGGCAAAATTTAAATCTGATAAAGCAGCTTTAATCTTTTCCTGAAGAATGGAAGCGGTTTCTTTCCTTTCTTTTGATAACTGCTCACATTTCTTTGTCAAATCCGACTCATATTCCTTTATTTTAGCAAGAAGTTTCTCCTTATACTGTTCAAAATCTGCAAGTTTTTGCAGTTTATCCTCTACTTCTTCCAAATGCGAAAGTATTTCTTCATAGGTACTTCCGTATTTCGCCTGCAAATTGTGAATCGTATCGAGTCTTTTCTCTAATTCCGAAAACTCATTGGCATCGAAAGAAAAGTCCTGCATATAATCCGCTGTTTCATGATTAAAATCATCTAAAAGTCCTTCAATCTGCAAAAGTTCTTCCTGCAAGTTCCGAATTTCATCACCAAAGCCTGTAATCCGCTGCATACTCTGTAACGCATGGCTCACAGCTCCCGCGGCCGTATCACTTGTCAAACGGTGTACCAGACCAAGCGATTCCACAATTGTCTCAGCGCCGGATGCTCTGCGGTATGCTTCTTCCACTTCTTCGATTTCACCGGCTTGTAAAGATGCCTGCTCAATTTCCTGTTTTTCGTATTCCAGAAAACTAAGTTCTCTCGCACGCTCCTCATCCGACACATCTTCATCCTGCCACTGTTTTTTCAGCGCTGTATATTCACGGTATAAAGCAGCAATCTCTTGTTTCAGAGCGACACACTGCTTGGTGGCAAACTCATCTACAATTGCTAAATGTTTATCCTTCTGCAATAATGACTGGTTTTCATGCTGTCCATGAATGTCAATGCAGAGGGCAGCCACCTGGCGAATCACACTGACCGATACATTTTCACCATTAATTCGGTTTACACTCCGGCTTCCCGTAATACGGCGGGAAATGACAATCTGTCCTTCGTCCGGGTCTACACCTAATCTTGATAATTTCTCTTTTGTCTCTTCATCTTCAATCTGGAAAACAATCTCTACCATCGCAGAGTTGCCATGCTTTCCTATGATTTCCTGCGAAACTCTTGCACCGAGCGCGATGCTGATAGAGCCAATCAAAATCGATTTGCCGGCTCCCGTCTCTCCGGTAAGAATATTTAACCCGGAAGAAAAATCAACATCAATCTCGTCTATTATCGCAAAGTTTTTTACATGTAAATTTACTAACAATAGTCTCCTCCCATTCCACTACTTTAATTTTGTAACGTTCACGCGGCATCCGAGTTTTACACCGTTGACAACCGCATAAATCGTTGTTATACCTCTCTTACGTCCGGTAACAAGTCCGGTCGATGATACGGTTGCAATGTTAATATCTCTTGAATACCATGTTACACCGGTACTAATCTCGTTTACATGAAGCTGTTCGGTATCGTATGGACGAAGAGTTACTGCCTTGCGGTTTAAATCTACAACCAATACATCACAATAACCATACAGTCCGGTCGAAGTCGTTCCGTAAATCGTAGCCTCTCCGGCACGTTTGGTCTTAATCTTACCATATTTATTTACGGTTGCCACTCTCGGATTATCGGAGTGATATTTAATCTTCGTCGTCGAATTGACCGGATTTAAGGTAATGCCGGACTGGGCAATCTTTCCTTTCGCCACGGTAATCTGGCTGTTTGCCACAGTAATTCCCGTTGCCTCAATCGGCTCAACAACATGAAGTATGCAAGTTGCTGACTTACCGGAACCATCTTTTGCCGAAGCTTTAATCTTTACAATACCCTCGCCGGTTCCCAATACTCGTCCGGTACTGCTGACTGTTGCAATCGATTTTTTATTCGTCGTCCACTTCACGGACTTAATCGTCGCATTTTTCGGAAGAACAGTTGCTTTCAGTTTCAACGTACTTCCAACAAGCAGTCTGCCCGAATAGCGGTTCAGTTTAATTTTTTTCACTTTACGAACAACACGCACTTTACATCTGGCGTACGCACCGGAACCATCCTTCGCTGTCGCTTTAATATAAGTCGTTCCTAATTTCTTTGCCTTTACCTTACCGCCGGAAGTCACGGTTGCAACTGATTTTTTGCTGCTCGTCCATTTTACCTTTTTATTACTTGAGCCGGTAACTGTGGCTGTCACATAGAATGACTTGCCTTTAGCCAAATATTTGGTTTTCGGCGATACCGTCACCTTCGTATCATTTTCTTTCTGTTTTGGCAGAATCGTAATCAGACAGGATACAGAAAATCCACCATCTGTCGTCGTACCGGTTACCATCGCCGTACCGGCTTTTACACCGGTTACTTTCAGATTGGAAACTCCTGCCGCCTCAATTTTAACATTACTATTTGAAGCCTTCCACGTCATCGCCTTATTAAATGCCGACGCTGGATTAAAAATAGGTATCAGTGTAACGGAACTGTCCACACGAACCGTCTTTTCTGATGAGTCTAAGGAAACTCCTTTCACACCATCCTGCACAGTAACCATAATAACAGTCATTGGTCCTGCTGTTTTTCCATTGTAGGCTCTGGCCTCAATAAATGTTGTTCCTGCCTTTGCTCCTGTAACACGTCCATTCACATCTACCGTTGCCACACTATTATTGTAACTTTTCCATATAATAGTGTCTGTCGAATTTGCCGGTGTAAATACTGCCTTTAAATCAGCACTGTCACCCGTTCTTACCGTTAACTCCTTTGGTGTCACACTCAATGCTGTCGAAGGCTGTTTCACTGTAATCTTTAACACTTCCGTTCCGGTCTGCGGAGATGTAATGTTAAAATAGACTACTCCCGGTGATTTTGCCTGGAACGAAGCAATTCTTCGTTCTTCATCATAGGGAAGCATCGTAACACAATCTTTATACTCACCCGTTGGCGTCCATGTTAACTCTGCTGTCGTATTAATAGGCTCAAAATCAAGTTTCACATCTTTTGTATCCCCTACATTCATTGTAAGTTCATTCTCGCTTAAAATAACCTTATCTGCTGAACCTAATATCGTTAACAAGCAGGAAGCCATAACACCATTTGGATTATTTACCGGTCTGACGGTAATCAACGTCACCCCGGCATTTACAAAAGTAATATATCCATCATCATCCACGGTAGCAATTCCCGGGTCCGAACTAGTCCATACAAGTTCTGTATCCGTTGCATTTGCCGGCGTGTATGACACATCGTTTTTCCCCATATTATAGCCATCTTTATAACGTGGCACAGTCAATTCTGTCTGTTTCAGGGAAATTGCCTGTATTGCTGATCGGACTGTAATACGGATCGTCTTCTTATCACTTGGATTCACAGTGTTTGTGACTTCTAAATCTGCCACACCCGTTCCCACTGCTGTAATAACCGCACTCTTTCTATCATCTGACGGCATCACCGTAAAAATCTTCGAATTTACAGTAGAACAGGTCCATGACAACGGCGGATTCTTAATTGACTGGTTGATAATCGCCTTAATTGTCTGTACATCTCCTACATTCATTGTCATTTCCGTCACATTTGGTTCAAGTGTAAATGATTTCAATGCAGCCTGTACCACAACAAGACACTCTGCGCGAATAGTCTTACCAACTGAGTTTGTCAAAGATGCTATTATCTTAACATCGCCTTTTGTATTCTTTACTGCCGTCACTAAACCATTATCATCAACTTTAACACAAGACGGATCCGTACTTTCAAATTTTACAGTTCCATCATAAGCACCATTATATGTAGCAACCAGCAAAAATTCTTCTTTTTCGGAAAGTGTAAGTTCCGTACGATTTAAATGCATGCGATCCTGTAATGTGATTGTTACCTTAAATGTCATTGGCATATTAGCAAGAACATCTTTATCCTCGCCGTCCAGCCCAAGCAGCTCTGCCACTTGCTTTTTATACGCCGGTTTCACATTTACAGAATCAATTAATACACCTTCGGAAACTGTAGTTTTTACCTGAAGCTCGCTTGTTGCACTATCGTAAGTTGCATAATTATAAATTGAGCCACCATCTTTCGTCCAGTTATTGGATACAAAATACTTAACAAAATCCTCTCGCGTCATGCCAAAAGCATCTGCCAGGTTTATGGAATCTCCCGGTCCTAATGTTTCTTCTTTGTCACCAATTCCGGCGGTAAGTGTAAACGTAATAACCGTTGGATCATATGCATCCGTATGATTGCTCTCACTCAAGTAGGTTCCATTTGTATAAAATTCAATTACGTACTTTCCTGCCGTTCCTTGAATCTTCAGCTCGTTTTCATACATACCGGAAGGAATAACCTGAATAACATCCGATTCTCGTCCAAGTGAGTCTGCCAATACCTGAGGATTACCTTTACCATCATCTTTCTTCACCACCCAGATAATCTTGTTTCGTATTGCCTGTGTGTTACTGGTAAATACTGTATCCGTGTAAATATTCGTTCCGGAAGAAATCTTCTGATTAACCAATGAATTTGTATACCCACTGCCTTTAGTAAGCGAAATTTTAGGTTTTACATACACATTCAATAGTGCCGTATAGGTATCACTTTCACCTTTCGGCGTATAGCTGGCTGTAATCTGTGTTCGTCCGGCACCAACCGGAGTCACAATACCGGTGTTCTTTTCTACCTTAACCACTTCATCATTCGAACTAATCCACTGAGCATCCTTCGCATCGCCAAAACTTAAGCCTAACTGAACCGGGCTGTCATCCGCATACATAACAAGAGAACGCTCTGTATCTGATTCATTCACAAAACGGTATAAATTTGCATCTTTCGATGTATCAATAGCAAACATAACATTAATGTTACACGTAGCACTTCCAAGAACTGCATTACCATTCATGCTGTCTTTCACCGTTGCGATAACCGTTACAAGTCCGGGTGAAACTGCTCGTACTGTCGCTACCATCTTATTAGTAGAACTTTGTTCAAGTGTTGCAAATCTAGTTGCCGCACTATCTGAAAAAGACCACTCAACAATATACTTATCCTCATCATAGGCGGTTCCTGTTGTTTTTAATACAAGCGGAATACTTCCTGAAGTCATCTGCAGTGTTTCCTCAGGGTTTAACTGCTGGTCATTATAGGTAATAAATATTTCATCTGCTGCATGGCTATACTGCTTGCTGTATAAAAAGACGGCAAAAATAACCACCGTCACAAAAACAGCCGCTGCTGATATACCAATTCTTTTTTTTACTCGTCTCATATCCATAACCATACCTTTCTATATCATCTATCTAAAATCTGATTCTAAAATAAACATTCGCATCCGTAATCTGTATATCGGACAAATTCAAATTAAAATTTAGTCTTGATTTTCAAAAGGTGCCTCTTTTGTTCCCTTAAACACAAATAATTTGCTGATAAAATAATTAATTATAATAACCAAAACCTGAGTCAAAAGTTTCGCCACAAACAAAAGTGTGTTAGAATCAGGGAACAATATTACAGCAAGCTGAACACCGCCAAGTTCGATAATTAAAGTGGATACACGGCCACCAACAAACTTAATAAATTCAACCAAAAGTTCTTTCATTCCTGTTGTTTTCGACGCAAATACAAACTTTTTATTTGTCACGTAGGCAAACAAAATAGCAGACACAATTCCAATTAAATTTCCAAGGAACGTGCCCAGTGCAAATTTCCCGGCATACCACTGTTCCCACTTCAGGCCATACCACAATCCATATGTAATCACAAGATTAACAAGTGTTGTACATCCTCCAAAAAACAAATATAAAAGTTTGTCCTTATTTTTTTTATAAAAAGGCCACATAAATCGAAGCAACTTCCAATTCATAATACGGTCAAAAATATCTGTAATTTCCGGTTCCATCCTTGTTCTCCATTCTTTTTATTATTTTACTGTAATTGAAAGGGATTCCTGAATATGCTTTTTTATCTGGCTTTTTCGATTTGCCATAAAACTCTTCATATCCCTTACCCGGCTGTCCACATCACCGTTGCCAAAACGCTTTTTATACTGCTCCATCAACGGGCGGTAGACGGCTGCCATGGCATCTAATTTCTTTGCAGCATCGGCTGACTTAAAGTTTTTATCTGCCAAATCCATCAGCGTATCGGCAAGTGACTGTTTAAAGGAGTCATTTTTACAGAGTGCATCAAATAATGCATCCTTATTTCTTGCTTCCTGCAGACGATTCGTATTTCCGTTATTATCCTGTCCCCACAAATTCATCGAGTATTCGGTGTCGTAGAGCATATAACGCCACTTCGTATCGCCATAATCACTGCCGTCATCCTCTCTGGTCCGCCATAACTGCACATTATTATCCGGCCAGTCCTTGTTACCAATATAAATCTCAGTCGCATAATAGTCAAGATAACTCTGTATATCCACCATTTTCTTAAATTTCTCATAATTATCGGTCAAAGACATGTCAAGGTCTGCCATTGCCTGCAGTTGTTCATAGAGAGCGAAATCTTCTTCTTTTCCCTCATCAAGTTCATCATTTTTTATCACAACCACATTATCTTTATCAACGCCAAACTCTTCCTCCAAATAATTATCGGAATAGCGTTCCATTAGATTATAAAGTCCCCAGTACTCACCGTTTAAGAATAAAACGCATGGGCGTGAACTCTGCGTCGTAAATGCACGGTCACTCACAAGACTCTGGATAAAGACATCCTGCATTTTACTGTAGGCATATTCGTTACCGCCATTTCTCAAGATAAAACGTTTATACTTTTTCGTCGGCTTTCCGTCCGCATTGACAGCTCCCGGAATCAACTGATAGCCTTTGAGATTTTTCAGTCCTAATTCTTCACGGAAATAAAACCGCAGACTCTTCTGCCCCCAGCGGCGTGTATAATTGCCATGAATCCGCATCCCCATCGTCGTCTCAAACGGTATCGTGCCATCTTCCTCAAAATACGTCACTGCCGCCGGTCTCTCCCATTCAGCACCACTGTTTTCCCAGTTACCATAACGGTAGATTCCTCTTTCTTTACTAAGAAGATTATCCGGATCCGTGACAACGGAAATCACAGAAGCATTCTTATAAACCTCTGCCAAATCCTTATCTACAAAATAAGTTTTTGTCACCGTCTTACTCGTATTACCCTTTTCATCCACTGCCATTGCGCGAATGATGGTTGCTTTCGGAACTGCACTGACTTCCGGATAAAATGGCCCATTATTATAATAATCTGTTGGGTCATACATATATGGAATATTGACTTTCGAGCAAAGCCTGTTTTCATCATTATCCCGATTTTTCACTGTAATTGCCTGCTTATACTCATTGGTCGGAAGTTTTGCCGGTACGGTATCTTTTACACTGCCGCCCACACTACTGACATCCGGCTCACTGCCATCTGTCGTATAATAGATTTTGCTTCCCTTTGGCGCATGCAAAGATAGTTCAAATGATTTATCATAACTTCCGCTTTCTTTTGAAAATACCGGTTCCGGTTTTGAAGTATCAACCGGTGTTGGCGTTGGCGCAGCGGTTGGCGTCACTACCGGCTCTATCGCAGGGGAAGCAGAAGGCTTATCGGTTCCTCCCGGCGTCTGCGTCACCTGTGGTGCAGGTTTCTTTTCTCCCTGTGGTGTTGCCTCTGCCGTAGTAATAACTCTTTTTTTCTTCGCCTTCACAGTCAGTCTGCAGACAAGTTTCTTTCCTTTTACTTTTGCCGTAATCTTTGTCTTACCGGCACGTTTTCCCTTAACAACTCCTTTTTTTGAAACTGTCGCAATCTTTTTCTCCTTTGAAGACCACTTCACCTTTTTCTTTGTTCCCTTTACTTTTAGGCGAAGTTGACCGCCAACATAAATCACGGCTTTTTTCTTATTTAGAATAATCTTTTTCTTAGCCTCAGCTTCTCCACCGGCACTTCCCATCATGCCAATAACAAGAGAAAAAATCAAAATTCCCAGTAACCGCTTCTTCCTTTTCAGCCCCACAAGAGCACCTCCTTTTTTATATGAATTCTATTTTACCATAAAAAAACAAAAAAACCTAGCATTTTGTTAAGCGTTTTACGCCCGAACTTGCCACGCAAAAAAAATCGTGCTATAATACGATTTTGTGGTTTTTGCATGAATGAATGGAGGTTTCTATGAAAACAACAAGAGACGATATCAGAAACATCGCCATCATCGCACACGTCGATCATGGCAAGACAACCTTAGTGGATGAATTATTGAAACAAAGCGGCGTATTCCGCGCCAATCAGGAAGTTGCCGAACGTGTCATGGACTCAAATGATATTGAGCGTGAACGAGGCATTACTATTTTATCAAAAAATACAGCCATTACCTATGAAGGTGTGAAAATTAATATCATCGACACACCGGGACATGCCGATTTCGGTGGTGAAGTAGAACGCGTTCTTAAAATGGTAAATGGTGTCATTTTAGTCGTTGACGCTTTTGAGGGTGCAATGCCTCAGACAAAATTTGTGTTAAAGAAAGCACTGGAGCTGTCTTTGCCGGTTGTTGTCTGTGTCAACAAAATCGACCGTCCGGAAGCTCGTCCGGAAGAAGTTGTCGATGAAATTTTAGAGCTGTTTATCGATTTAGATGCGGATGAATCCCAGTTAGACTGCCCATTTATCTTTGCCTCGGCAAAAGAAGGTGTAGCATCCTGCGATGTCAATGAGAAAGGCACCGACATGAAGCCGCTCTTTGATGCGATTTTAAATTATATTCCGGCACCGGAAGGTGACCCGGACGCCGACACACAGGTCTTAATCAGCACCATTGATTACAATGAATACGTTGGCCGAATCGGCATCGGAAAAGTCGATAACGGAACCATCCGCGTCAATCAGGATGCCGTTATCGTCAACCATCATGACCCGGATAAAAATGAAAAAGTTAAAATTTCCAAATTGTATGAATTTGAAGGACTCAACCGTGTGGAAGTCGAAGAAGCAACGATTGGCTCAATTGTAGCCATTTCAGGTATTGCAGACATTCACATTGGAGATACTCTGTGTAGTCCGGAAAATCCACAGGCAATTCCGTTCCAGAAAATTTCGGAGCCAACGATTGCCATGCATTTTATGGTAAATGACAGTCCGCTTGCCGGTCAGGAAGGAAAATATGTGACAAGCCGCCATTTGCGTGACCGTTTATACCGCATGTTAAATACCGACGTATCCCTCCGTGTGGAAGATACCGACACAACCGAAGCTTATAAAGTGTCCGGCCGCGGGGAACTGCATTTATCCGTTTTAATTGAAAATATGCGCCGTGAGGGATATGAATTTGCGGTTAGCAAAGCGGAGGTTCTTTATAAAGAAGATGAAAATGGCAAAAAATTAGAACCGATGGAACGTGCTTATGTCGATGTGCCGGATGAATTTACCGGAAATGTCATTGACCGCCTCAGCCAGCGTAAAGGGGAATTACAGGCAATGACCCCATTAAATGCAGGCACGACACGTCTGGAATTTATCATTCCAGCCCGTGGACTGATTGGATACCGCGGCGAATTTATGACAGACACCAAAGGAAACGGTGTTATTAATACAGAATTTGAAGGCTATGGTCCATTTAAAGGAGAAATCCCTTATCGTAAACAAGGCTCTCTCATTGCTTTTGAATCCGGCGAAACAATTACCTACGGTCTTTTTAATGCACAGGAGCGAGGCACTTTGTTTGTTGGTCCCGGTGAAAAGGTTTACGGCGGCATGATTGTCGGCGAACACGCAAAAAGCGATGACATTGAGGTCAATGTATGTAAAAAGAAAAACCTGACGAATACCCGTTCTTCCGGTGCGGATGAAGCACTGCGCCTTACACCGCCGAAAGAATTAAGTTTAGAGCAGGCACTGGATTACATTGACACTGACGAATTACTCGAAGTTACACCGGAAAATCTTCGTATCCGCAAAAAAATTCTCGATGGAACGGAGCGTTACCGTGCCAAACGAAATGCGGCAAACGCAGCAAAAAGCTAATGTAAAAAAAGAATGTCAATCACGAATGCTTGATTCTGAAACGATATAGGCTTATACTTACAGTATTATTTCGATTTCAGAATTACAGGGGGAAATGTTTTGGGTAATTATAAAGAAAGTATTGCCATCATCATTCCGGCACTGGACCCGGATGAGCGCATGGTATCACTCGTTGGACAATTGCACGACGATGGCTTTTCCAATATCATTTTGGTCGATGATGGAAGTCTTATTGCCAATCGAAAGTATTTTAAAACATGCAAAGAGACTTGCCACTGCAAAATAATCCGCCACGTCGTAAATTTTGGAAAAGGAATTGCACTAAAGTCTGCGTTTAACTATATTTTAGAGCAGCGCCCGGATATCAAAGGTGCTGTAACCGTGGACTGTGACGGTCAGCATGTACTTCCGGACATTAACACTTGTGCAAAACTAACCTATGAGCATCCGGATTCTTTGATTCTTGGCTGCCGTCAGTTTGACGACAAAGAAATTCCTCTGAGAAGCCGTTTTGGAAACAAGTTGACTCGGCAGATGATCCGGCTTTTATGCGGCATACATGTTTCTGACACGCAGACCGGACTCAGAGGACTTCCAACCCCTCTCATAAGAGAGCATTTTGCAAATGTAAAAGGAGAACGGTTCGAATATGAAATGAATATGCTGATTGCTGCGAAGGAATACCAGATTCCAATTGAAGAATTTCCGATTCAGACAATTTATCTGGCAAATAATGAAAGCTCGCATTTTAATCCGTTCATTGATTCGATTCGGATTTACAAAGTGTTTTTGAAGTTTATGCTAAGCTCTTTATCCAGTTTTATTATCGACATTGCTTTGTACTGGCTGCTTGGCTATCTGCTTCGTCCGATCATCTCCGACAAGTGGATGCTTCCGTTTTTCGATTTGTCCGTGCTTATATTAATGCGGACTGTGATTTCACGTTTTGCCAGTTCGCTATTTAACTTTTTTGTGAACAAAAATCAGGTGTTTAAAAATGACTCAAGCTCGCCATTTCTTTTCGTAAGATATTACACATTGGCAATTGTTCAGCTTTTGTTGTCTGCTGTTTTAGTCAATCATCTGCTGACATTTATTACTTATTCGACACTTCGCAAATGCATTATCGATACCCTGCTTTTTGCAATCAGTTTCCAGATTCAAAGAGAATGGGTGTTCAAGAAATAAAAAAAGAAGGATTAGTAAATCAACTCGAAACAAAGGATTCGCTTTGCGAATAAAGTTTCTCACTGATTTATTAATCCTTCTCTTCTATCTATTGCAAATGACATTTTCTATCTTTTATCATCTTGACTTTTTCCTGCATATAGAAAAGGCCAAGCATAGCCGCTGTAATATAAAACGGAATAAACATAAACAAATATCTGGCACGCACTTCAAATATCATAAGGAACAAATTAATCCCAGTCAATGTCATCGCAATGAAAAGTGCTCTTTTATTCCTATTATCAAAAAATATTGCAAAGAAACAAACCAAAATCTGTATAGAAACCCATATACTCTGCAAAATATTATAAATCATCTTATTATCCTGTGCATAATAAAAAGATTGTAATTTTTGTGCAAATTCACTGTGTAGTCCACGATATTCACCAAAGAAATTTCCTTCCCAGCCCCATGCAAATGAGCCATCATCATTTGCAATTATCAATTTCTGCATATAAAACTTTATTGTGCCCCAAATGCCTTTCTCACTTATACGTTGTCTCCACACCTCAATTTGCATTTCCTTTCTCTTCTCCGGATCGGATATTCCCCATGAACGCTCCCTGTCAACGCCAAAATAAGAGCCATGTGTTTCCTCATTTGCCCCCATCATCAGATAATGCTGCCATGTCATTTGTGCATCTGCATTCCGCTGGTCATACACAGCATCACTCAAACTATTTATCAGACCCAAAACAATTATGGTTCCTCCTGCAACAATTAAACATTTTGCGGCAATTTCCTTAATTTGGCACTTTCGCAAAAAAAATATTTCTGCCAGAACAATTGCAAGCAAAGCAATCACCACCGTCGGCTTGATTTTTATCCCCAGCGAAGCCGCTATCACAATTCCTATCCATGATGCATAACCCTTTTTCTCATCTTTCATGAAACAATAAAAATACAAAACCGCACTCAAAAAAAGAAGTACGTATGTATCTGAATAAGGGATTATAATCCATGGGTTGAATCCTAAAAAAACTGTGCAAATGATTATAGACAGGAAAGTCACTTTTCGACTATGCGTTAATTTCCAAACAGTCATCACAGTAAACACAATGGCCGCATCTGTGGAAATCACCCCTGCAACAATCGTAGGAAAATAATTATCTACACATCCAAATAAAGATGACAGATATTTTATTCCGGCAAAAATAATCGTCAAAAAAATATTATTCGGGTAAGCATTAAAATAATTCTGAGAAAACGAATCTCCTCTTTGGCTGATCCAATCCTGAATTGTTCCACCATGTGTCACAACATCTGCTGCCGACTGCAGTATACCGACATCCCACGTCGTATAAAAATAGATACATTTACACAGATACATCTGCATCACAAATATAATTACCGCATAAAATATGCAAAACATAACAACTCTGTTTCTTTTGCAAACACAACTTGCTATTTTTCTCGTGCAGCATATAAAAAAAAGGAGGGAAATTGCTGTCAACCCAATCAATGCCAGCAAAGCATTCAACAATTGATAATGTAACGGAAACACATCACCTGCAAGTCTTCCGAACTCAAGCAAAATCATAACCACAATAAAAATGTGTAAGCAAAGAAATATCTTTTTCGCTGCCACACACAAAAAATTTTGTATTTTTTCCACTATCACTTTCTCTTTGCATTCCTTTCCCCGTCAAAACAAAATCTCTGAACTCTTACTCGGCCCGGTCTACATCATTTAAAATATCCTGTATAGCAAATCTCGGACGACCTTTCGTCTCTAGATACATCTTTCCAATATATTCACCGACAATACCTATCGCAAGAAGCTGCAAACCGCCAAGCGCCCAGATAGAAACCATAAGACTGCTCCAGCCAAGTACCGTTGCCCCCATTGCATGGCGCACAATCGAATAGATCAGGATTCCAAGGCTTGCCAAGAAGATGACAAGACCAAGGCTTAATATAAAGCGGATTGGTTTGACACTAAATGAAGTGATGCCGTCAAATGCAAACGACAACATTTTCTTCAGCGGATATTTGCTCTCTCCTGCAAAGCGCTCCTGTCTTTCATAGTATACGTTGTCTGCCGGATATCCGATTAACGGTACAATTCCGCGTAAAAAGAGATTGACTTCCTTGTAATTTTCCATCTGCATTAAAACACGCTTACTCATCAAGCGGAAATCTGCATGATTAAAGACAATGTCAACCCCCATCCATTTCATGATTTTATAAAATCCTTCTGCCGTAAATTTCTTAAAAAACGTGTCTTTTTTTCGGCTGCTGCGCACACCGTAAACAACATCAATTCCATGATTAAATTTATCTACCATCTCATCAATAGCATGAATATCATCCTGTAAGTCAGCATCCATTGAAATCGCTGCATCACAATGATCCTTCGCATACATAAGACCGGCAAGCACAGCATTCTGATGTCCGCGGTTTCTGGAAAGATTCAATCCACTGACAAGTGTATATTCTTCATGCAGACGGCAGATAATCGGCCATGTCTGATCTTTTGAACCATCATTCACATAAAGAATCCGGCTTTTTTCACTAATCTCACCTGCATCGATCAATTTTTGCAATTTATCACTTAACTGTTTTGTCGTCTCATCAAGCACCTCTTCTTCATTATAACAAGGTACAACCATATAAATTATTTTACCCTTTGACATACCTGTCCTCCTATATTATCACATTATTATGGGCATTATACCACAGTTTTCATATATTTGCAAAACATTTGACTTTTTACCTATAAATCGTTATAGTATATGAGGTATCTATTAACACTTGGGGAAAGGAACATACAACCATGAACAAGCAGTCTCGTTACATGCTAAGACAAAATTTGTCCTACTATAAAAATCGGATAAAATACGGTATTACAAAACTGCACTCGACAGTCTCTGACAACTATATTGTCTTTGAATCCTATGGCGGAAAAAAAGCCACTGACAGCGTGCGTGCCATATATGACGAGCTGCAAAAGGATGAAAAATTCCGCTCGTTTTATTTTGTGTGGGCATTCACTGACCCTGCAGCGCATTTTGATTTACTGGAAAACCATCATACCATACTGGTGAAGAAGGGAACTTCTGCCTACCGCAGATATTATGCCAGTGCTCGTTACTGGATTAACAATATCACAGTTGCTGATTATCTAAAACCACGAAAAACCCAAATCTATATCGAGACTTGGCATGGTACACCGTTAAAGAGACTCGGCTGTGATATCGAAACAGATTCCGATCCTCGTCAGACACGTTCTCATATGCACAGACGATACCGGGCAAAAGGGAAAAAAGTAACCTTTTTTCCATCTCCGTCTCCTTATTATAGTGAAAAAATAGCTTCTGCTTTTGCAATCGGAGATCCTTCTGTAAAATTTGTCGCAAGTGGATATCCTCGCAATGACAAACTTTTTCATTATACAAGTGAAGAAATCCAAAAGAAAAAGGAAGCATTACATATTCCGGAAGGGAAAAAGGTTCTTCTCTATACACCAACCTGGCGTGACTCATCACTGGATGAAAATGGGGCATTTTCCTTGCCGGATGGTTTTGATGTCAATGTACTGATGGACATGCTCGGCAGCGATTATATTCTTTTATTTCGCGCCCATCACCAAATTGGAGCGGCAAAAATAAAAGATAACCCTGTCATATATGACGTAAGTGACGTAGAGTCGGTCAATGATTTGTATTTAGTCAGTGATTTAATGATTACGGACTACTCTTCCACCATGTTTGACTATGCAAATTTAATGCGTCCGATGGTTTTTCATATGTACGACGCAGATTCCTACGAACAAGATGTGCGTGGTCTTTACCTGTCGCCGGAAGAATTACCGGGACCAATCACAAAAACGGAACAGGAACTGGTTGATGCCATCCACCGTCAGGAATGCGAATTTCCTTATCGAGACAAGCAATTGGAATTTAACCAAAAATTTAATCCATATGAAGATGGGAATTCCGGCAAACGAGTGATTGATATGTGTCTTAGGGCACTGCCTCATAAGAAAACCCTCTACGAACGTTTTGTACGCTATACTAAAAAAACGCTCAACCGAATGCGCATTTTATGGCTGTTACTGCGTTATAATGTTCTCGGATTTTTCCGCTCTCACGGAATGTTCCATAACAATAATAGTTTACGCCTCGAGCGTTTGAAGGACAGTCACAAAGGAGAACGGTGTTTTCTCATTGGAAACGGTCCCAGTCTGACCGGTGAAGATTTACATTTATTGAAAGATGAATACACCTTCGGTACAAACATGGTATACAAAATTTTTGACAAAACCGACTGGCGTCCGTCATTTCACTGTGTATCTGACACAATTTACGCATCCAAGCTTGGCATCGAACTTTCCAAAATGGTAAAGGCTCCTCTGTTTACAACAGAGCGCACCTATCGCCGCATGCGCAAAAAACCGGTCGATACCACTTACGTCCATACCATTCCAACCGAACGCTACAAAGTCCGCGGAAACATTCAGGCATACTGCATGATTAAGGCAACCGTACTTTCTCTAGCTGCCGAAATGGCGTTTCATATGGGCTTTAAAGAAATTTATCTGCTCGGTGTGGATTGTACAAACCCTCATGATAAAGGTGGACATTTTACAGATAATTACACAACAAAAGAAGTTGCAGAAACCGATATTAACCGAATCAAGACAAGAATGCATGCAAATACTTTAACAACCAAGCAAATTGGGGAGCACATCATAGACCGCTCCATGGAAGTATATGCACTTCTTGATTCGTATGCAAAGAAACATAATATTCATATCTATAATGCAACTCGCGGTGGAAATCTTGAAATCTTTCCACGCGTAAAACTTGAAGATGTTTTGAGTAAAACAATGGAGGAATCAAAATGAAGATAATCGGTGTTATTCCGGCACGTTATAAATCCAGCCGTTTTCCGGGAAAACCATTGGTTGAAATCTGCGGAAAACCAATGATATACTGGGTCTATCATCAGGCTATGAAAGTCAAGGAACTTAACGAAATTTACGTTGCCACAGATGATGAAAGAATCCGTGCCGCGTGCGAAAAATACAACATGAATGTTAAAATGACAAAAGATACCCATCAGACAGGCTCCGACCGCGTAGCAGAGGTTGCCGAACACACCGATGGCGATTTGTATATTAACATTCAAGGCGATGAGCCTGTCATTAACCCGGAAATGATCCGAGAAGTGATTTCCATTTTTACAGAAGATGAATCAGTTTATTTTGGCAGTTTAAAAAAGGAAATCACAGATCCTGATGAAATCCGTGCCACAAGTACAGTAAAGGTAGTAACAAATGACATGGGAGACGCAATGTATTTCTCCCGCTCTGTTATTCCGTCCAATATAAAAGACGGTCAGTTAGCACGAGTTTTTCGCCATGTCGGAATCTATGCTTATAAAAAAGATTTTTTGTTAAAATTTGCAAATATGGAGCAGACAGAATTGGAAAAAGGTGAAGGTATCGAACCACTGCGTGCCTTGCAAAAAGGGTATCACATGCGTTTAAAAGAAACAACCTACACTTCCGTTGGCGTGGACTTACCGGAACACGTTGCCTTGGTTGAAAACATAATAAGAAAAAACAATGTGTCCATTTGACATATTTTCTTCACATATCTTTTTTATTTTATAAACCAAAGGATTTTTAACAAAAGGAGATGCTATTATTATGAATATAACAAAAAAAGCCTTATTTTTCTTGGGTGCTGTATTTTTTTTAACATGCAGCAGTACTTATATCAAAGTACAGGCAGCTGAAGATATGCCTGATAAATCCGTACAAATCGGAAAAAAAATTACAATGCAAGTGAAAGATTCAACACTTTCAACGCAAAACAAAGCCGCTTGGATATGGAAAAGCAGTGATTCCAGCATTGCTTCCGTAAACAAACACGGCACCGTCACCGGAAAGAAAAAGGGAACCGTTACAATTTCTCTCAAAATTCCCGGTAAACCAAACGATATTACAGCTTCTGTACGTGTCGTTTCCTATTTTCGTACCAAATCAATCAAAATAACAAACAAACCAAAAGAAGCCATGGCAACCGGCGATAGACTGGAATTGAAAACATTGGTAAAACCCCATAATGCGCGTTTTAAGAAAGTAATTTTCACCTCCTCAAATAAAAAAGTTGCGTCTGTTTCCAAAAAAGGCATTGTAAAAGCCAAAAAAAAAGGTTCTACAACCATAACCGCTTCAGTGAAAGGAACAGCAAAGCGCACTTCATTTAAATTAAAAGTAAAAAAACGCATCAAGATAAAAAAAATCACACTTTCCGGAAAAAATACCGCACTTGTTGGTGAACAAATTGCACTGACAACTACTCTTTCTCCAAAAAACACAACGGATAATAACCTTGTATTTTCGTCAAATAATCCAAGCGTTGCCACAGTCAATGAGGATGGTGTCGTCACACCCCACCAGGCAGGAAAGGTTACTATAACAGTTCGCGAGAAAGAAAGTAAAAAAAAGGCAAAACATCATATTACCATTGAGGATATACCATATACCTCAATAGAATTTGCAAAGAACAATCCTGTTTCGTTAGAATCCGGAACATCACATAAAATGCAGTTAGTCACAGGTCCGGCCAACGCAACGGATCATCGAATCAAATGGACATCCAGCAACAAAACCGCTGCAACCGTTGATGAAAATGGTACAGTAACTGCCCTTCGTCCAATTGAAACTGTTACTATTACTGCAGTATATAAGACAAATCCAGCTCTTACATGCAGCTGGAATCTTAAAATCACTCGTACAAAAGGCTACATTACGAAACAAATGTTAGATAACCTTGACTTAACTGCCATAAAAAAAGTGATGATTACCGCACATCCGGATGATGAGACACTTTGGGGCGGCGGACATCTTATAGAAGGTGAATATCTCGTTGTCTGCATGACGCATGGCTGGAATCCAAAACGAAGAACAGCCTTTGAGCAAACAATGCGTACAACAAATGACAAATACCTGATTTTGGATTACCCGGACGTCCGAAAAACATTTAGTAACGGAAAGTATGAAACCGATATGCTTTCCACATGTAAAAATGCTATGCAGGAAGATATTAATCTTATCTTATCCTACAAAAAATGGGATTTGATTGCCACTCATAATCCTTTTGGCGAATATGGAAAGTTTTTACACAAAACGATTTCCCAAATGGTAACACAATGTTATAATAAGATGAACAATAAATCTGCTACCCTATATTATTTTGGACGCTATTACAATTCAAGCAATAAAATTCCGGGAGAACAGATTGCCCCGGAACTTCTTGCAATTAAAAATAGTATGGTAGACCGCTACTATCCAACAGCGAAAGGGGCCATTGTCGCATTTGGACATATGATACCATATGAGAATTGGCTTCTTCCATCAGAATGGTAGAATCAATTTTAACAGGGAGGTTTTTATGAAACGAGTAAATATATTAGATTGTACACTGCGCGATGGTGCATACCTGATTGACAGTCAATTTGGCAATACCGCAATAAAAGGAATTATTGAAGGTTTAACAGAAAGCGGCATAGATGTTATTGAATGCGGATTTCTGAAAGACGAACCACATCGGGAGGGCACAACCATCTTTAATAATGCTGCACAGCTCCGCTCATTTTTACCTACAGACAAAAGGCATTCATCTTATGTCTGCCTTGCCGATTACAGCCGATACCATATTGATAACTTAGAGCCTTATGACGGCACTTCAATTGATGGTGTACGTGCCTGCTTTTTTAAAAGCGAACGTTTTGAAGTTATTGATTTTTGTAAAGCAATCGTCAATAAAGGATACAAACTTTATGTGCAGCCTGTTGACATATTAGGATATACAGATGCTGAACTTTTAGACTTGATTGAAAAAATAAATGAATTGGAACCATATGCCTTTTCCATCGTCGATACCTTCGGTTCTCTGTATCGTGAAGATTTACAGCGCGTATTTTATCTGGTTCATCATAATTTGTGGGCAAATACTAAAATTGGATTCCACTCACATAATAACCTGCAGATGTCCTTTGCTCTATCTCAGGATTTTATCGATATGAGCCAGGGACTCCGCGATATTGTTGTAGACAGCACAATGGCAGGCATGGGACGTGGCGCAGGAAATACAAATACAGAGCTTGTCATGCAGTATATGAACCGTAAGTTTAATAGTGGTTATGATATTGATATTGTTTTAGATCTTATAGACAATTATATTGACGGTTTCCATAACAGTTATGAATGGGGCTACTCCATCCCGTATTTTCTTGCTGGTTCGCACAGTGCGCATGTAAACAACATCTCCTACCTTTCAGCAAAGGCAGGAATTGCAAGCCGCGACATTAACTTTTTGCTAAACCGTTTGGACCCGGTGGAGCGAAAACGGTACGACTATTCGCTACTCGAAAAGACCTATTTGGATTATCAAAATACACACTGTGAGGATGATTCTGCCATTGCATCACTTCAAAATGCACTCAGTGGAAAAGATATTTTGGTTCTTCTTCCCGGTCATACGATTAAAACCTGCCAGGAACAAATTCAGCATTTTTATAAAGAGAAGAATCCTATTGTAATTAGCGTTAATCTTCTCACCGATTGTTATCCGATTGATTTTGCATATTTCAGCAACAAAAACCGGTACCAGTATTGGCGTAATGAAGCAGCTTTTAATAAATGCAAAAAAATTGTGACATCAAATGTAACGACAAGAAAAGATGATAATCTCTTTATTATCGATTTTCTGCGATTGGTAAAATGCGGTTGGGAGCAGCTCGATAATTCTGGTGTGCTTCTTCTCCGTCTGTTAGACCTGATGAATGTGAATAGCATTTCCATCGCAGGTTTTGATGGTTACAGCCATAATAGTGAAAATCCGAATTACGTTGAAAAAGCCATGGAAAAAACCAGAAACACATTAAATGCTGAAGAAGCAAATAAAGATATAAAAAGCATGCTTGTTGATTATAAAAATACAAGAAAATCAAGCTGCCCTATCTCATTCATTACACCATCTTACTTTGAAACGGTAATGGATGAATAATTACTAATACCGGAGGTACTCACATGAAAAAAGATTTTTCAAATATTAAATTGTTTGCAATGGACGTCGACGGAACATTAACCGATGGAAAAATTTATATTGGTAATGACGGTGAGGTAATGAAAGCATTTAACGCAAAAGATGGATTAGGTATTAAACTCTTAATAAAAAAGGGTATTGTTCCTATTATCATCACCGGCCGCCGTTCAAAAATTGTCACCAGACGATGCGAAGAAATAGGGATTACCGTGCTTTATCAGGGTGTTCGCGATAAAGCTGATATCTTGAAAAATGTAATGGCGAAATATGACTGCACTCCTGAACAAACGGTATATATTGGTGATGATATGAATGATCTGTCTGCAATGCAAACAGCCGGCATTACCTTTGCACCGGCTGACTGCGCTGCCGCATTGCTTCCATATGTTGATTTTGTTCTGACTCAAAAGTCCGGCGACGCTCCTGTACGTGAGGCCATTGATATAATTTTGGAAAACAGACTTACACTGTCCGATTATGAAAGCATCTGATTTTCTTGACTCCTTTGGATAATCCGGTAAAAAGCCAGTAAACAGCTGCTGCTGAAGCAAAAGAAACCACTGTCAGCACGATAAAAATTAATATCGGATTTCCGAAGGAATATATAAATTTCTGTCCAAATTGAAACACGTAAAAACTATGAATCAACCAAACAAAAGTAATATATCTTCCTGCCTTTTTTGACACCCAGATAACTCCCGGAATTTTCTTAATAAGCATAACACACGCATAAATCATAGGTCCAACCAGGAAAAAGTCATAAGAAGATCCAAGTTTATAACGCATGTAAAAACCTGCAGCTGCAACAAATAATAATACAGGGTAACCTAATATTCCTTTCGGTAATATCTGATGATAATACGAGAATACCTGGTACTTTGCAAAAATCATACCAAATAGATAAATTGGAAGTAGGTAAACAACGTTGCAAAGCAGAATTCCCCATACTGTCCCTTTAAAATCAATCAACATATCATAACTCATCAACTTAGGGATACCATACAAAGAAAACAAAGCAATCCCCAAAACAACGAGAAAATCCGTAAAGAAATCAGCTTTTTTTCTCTGTAAAAACCGAAACATAAGCGGCGTCATGATAAGCAAAAATATGTATGGCATAACAAACCACCACTCCCCATTATACTTTTCAAATCCAAGCATGCTAAGAATAATGCTTTCAAAATCATATTGAATTGTCCATGAGGATGTAAGATTTACCTTTGTCACACCTAATATAAAATCAATTGGAACAAAAATAATCATAACCTGCCATATGTATTTTAAAAACCGAAATATACGATTTGCAATCATTTTCGAAATTGATTTACTTTTACGCAGGCTCAGATATGTTCCATATCCACTAAGGAACAAAAAGAACGCAACACACACCTTAAAAGAAGCACAGATTGCTGCTTCTATAGGCTGCCCGCGAAACATATATAAACTCTGGTACATATTCTCAGGCAAAATCCGATCCGTAAATCCAAATAAATGATGCAAAAGCATCAAAGTTATAGCAATTAATTTTGCAATTGATGTGTCGGATTTTGAAAAATGATAGTGTTTCACTTTATCCTCTCCCCTCTAAGGTAATCTCTCCATGCAAAAAAGCCATCGGCAGTTAACAAAATCATAATAGGAATAAATACAACTAAATATCTTGAATTACATTCCCAAATAGTCTGAAACAATGCTATTCCAAGCATCGTAATACTTGAAGCAAAAATCGGCATATCCACCGCTTTTGCATCAGATTTTCTTTTTACTGCAAATCGTGCCGATAAAAACATCCCAACAAGTATTAAGCCATAATATAGCGTCATATACAAAAGAGCTATCCAGTATTTGCTTCCTTTTAATGTCACAAATTGTTTTAATATATTGTCAGGCTCCTGTGGGCCTTCAGCTAAATATACACAGCTGGCAAGTGTAGCATCTCCCCATGTTCTAACTTGTTTATCATAACCAAAAAATTTAAAACTTTCATGGAAAGAACGTGCCTTCAATCGTTTCTTAATCTCTTTTATATTAGCTTCTTTTTTCTTTTCATATGAATTAAATGAAATGGTAAAATCGACATCCTCCTGCTGATATCCCCCATATCCAAGTGCCATCATAATCCAATGGGTCAGCGGAAATTCATAGGTATCGCAATACGATTCTTCTAACGGAATTACAGAAGACTTTACATAATTACACAATCCATGACCGACTCCAAACGAAATTGCTACAATGACAATACCGGCAATAATCTTTTTCCATGATTTTTTTTGAAGCAATAAGCAGGCGAAAACTGCAATAAAGAGAATAAACACAGTAACTTTAACTGAAAATGCAGCAGATGCAGCCACGCCAAATAAGCACAACCAGCAAAAAACTTTCCAGCCGGGTTCACTCAAAACAGCCTTCGTGTAGCAATACAGCATAACTACCAGCAAAAGCATTCCTGCTATATCCGTATAAGCATACATAGCCCATAACCACAACGGCATACAAAACCATGTCATTAAACCAACAAAAAATGCCTTCTTTTCATTCCAAATAAGAACCGCTATGTGATGAAGCAACAAGATAGATGCCACTGTCATAACACATCCAAGTGCTATAGACGCTAAATAAAATTCATTTAGCCCCGTCTCCGGCCATATAAAATGAACCATTCTGAAAAAAAATGTCAAAATACAATACCAAAACTGATTATTCGGATATCTTGCAAAGTACGTAGTATCTGTCAACTTATCTGTTAATGTATACTCACTTGCAGAACGAATTACTTTTCCCCAATCCCATGAAAAAATCTGCACACGCACGGAATAAGCAATAAAAAACATAAACACAGCAAAAACAATGCTTACGACATAAAAAACAATCTGATAATTTATCTCTTTAAAGGCAATTCGTTCTCTCATAAAAAAATGATATATTCCATAAACAACAATTGGCAGTAAAATCATCGCAAAAAAAGATTTTTGTATCAAACTGCTAAAGGCAATCAAAGCAATGCCGTACACAAACACAAACCAAAACCATTGCCCTGCTTTAAAAAAATGATCTTTACATGTCTTTTTCATCATCTCTGTCGATTTCGAATTCATCATGTTCTTCTGTTTCCCCTTCAAAATAAATCAGCCTTACCTCATTAAATACAATCTCATTCATCAAAATATCCGCATCTGCTTCTGCAATATGAATTCCAAACACAGCACGATCCCATTCTTTCGGAATCGCAATGGCAAACCCTGCATGATAGTAGCATCGCAGACGTTTTCCAAGAATAAAAATTTGTTTACGGCAAATAAATTCTTCTGAATTAATCCGTACACCGTTATGCTCGGCAAAGATATAATCTTCTTTTTTCATAGCGTAAATCGGTGTGCAGAAACGCCCTCTCCACATACCGTTAAACTCCGATTCCTCATCTTCTATGATATGGAACAATTTAACGGAACGCTCAGACATTCTGGCTAATTCAACGCCCTTATACATAAGTACACAGTCATTGTCCTTGTAGACACGTTTGGCACGCACCTGTTTTCCGGCACGCATTGAGAGCATTCCCTCAATAATCGGAAGTGACGTCGGAATCTGTAAAATGTATTTCACTTTTATCTTTTTTAATACCTTCTGCACATCATCTCTGAGTGCCGCCAACTCTTCTTCCGATAAAATTTCTTCGATAATGCTCTGCTTACTTTTCATCATCATAAGCCGCATATGATACGCTACCATGTACTGCACATAAGGAATAATACGATGGTGCTTTTTCCTTGAGTAGGCAAATAACTGTCCATAACCGGACGATAACAGCGTTGTATAACGCTCTTTTCTATGCCATGCCGTATCCACTAAAGAGGACTCATCCTCTCTCTTTCTATAAAAATAAAATGTATCCTGAATCAGTCCGTATTTTCCTTCTGACACAATCACCTGATTAATCGCCAGCGCATCCTCCCAAAAATTCATGGTTTCATCAAAATGAAGTTCATTTAAAACACGTTTTCTCAAGAAAACGCCACCTACATAATAGTGTGGAAACGTATATTGTTTTTTAATGTCCACAACATCCATTTCCTGAAAGCGCCAATTTAAGCGCTGCTCTCCGTCTCTTGTGCCAAAATATTTTACAGCAATAGCCGCAACCGAAACATCCTCATGTGATTTAAAATACATTTTCGCTTTTTCCACTGCATCATCTGCTAACTTGTCATCTGAATCTAAAAAGGTAATAAGTTCATCACCCATCTCTCCGGCAATCCGTACGCCTTCATTGCGAAGTGCAGAAACACCCTGGTTTGTGTCATAGTGCTTCACTACAATCTGCTTTGGATACTGCTTCTGATACTGCTCACAAATGGCAAATGAGCCATCTGTACTGGCATCATCTAACAAAATCAGCCGGATATGCTCTGCAAAAGACAGTGTCTGGCAAATGACACTGTCTATTGTTTCCCGTAAATATTTTTCTGTATTATAAATTGGTACAATCACTGCTATCATAAGATACCTCATTTCTCCCAAAGCATAATCGTCTTTCCAAAGGACTTCTGAATGTCCATCTCAAATGCTTTTTTCATATCAGCTATCGAACGAACCGGAATTACCGCACCTACAATATTAGACAGGTAATTGATAATTTCCGGATGCTCTCTATATAATTCAACCGTCTTTTCAAAATCCACTCTTCCGCTTCGGCTGCTTCCGAATACTCTCAATCCTTTTTCCAAAATCATGCGGGTATTAATCGGTACCGGATACTCCGATACTCCTAATATAGAGATCGTTCCCTCAGGCTTAATAAAATCAATAATCTGGTCGATTGCCTTTCCGGAACCGGCTCCACCCACACACTCAAAAGCATGATCTAATTCCATATTCTCCGGAATGTCACTTACCTGATACGTTGCGTCAGCAAATGTAAAATCAGAAAGCTTGTCTTTGCTGACACCAAAAATATACAGTTTTGTATCCGGGAACATTGTTTTGAAAAATACAGCCGTAATATAACCTAAATTACCATCGCCCCAGATACCTACCACATTTCTTCTACCATGTGCAAAACGGTCAAAGCGTGAAATCGCATGAACACTGACACTGACAATTTCCGTAAATGCCGCTACTTCTTTGTTGATTCCCTGTGGCAGACGAACTAATCTGTCCTTGCGGATTTTAACATATTCCTGCATAAATCCATTAAATCCGCTGGCACGGAATTTACTTGAGCGAAGGTAGTTCTCCGCAATAAACTCATCTTCTTCTACCGGTGTATTCGGTATCATCACAACCTCTTCCCCCGGCTCAAACTCGCCACTTGGGTCACGAAGTACAACACCAATCCCTTCATGAATCAATGCCATCGGCAGTTTCTGACGAAGTACATGTTCTTCCCTAAGCCCCTGATAATATCTCTGGTCTGCATTACAAATCGAAAGATGTGTCGGACGAACGATAATGTCATCATCCTGCAATCCGATGTTTTCATAAGTGACCTCGAATTTACGAGGAGCCACCAACTGGTATACTGTATTAAGCATTCGCTCTTAATCCTCCTGCTCCGACTGAATCAATGTTTCTGCCACACGCAAATCATAAGGATAAGTTATCTTAATGTTTGATACTTCTCCTTCTACGAGATATACGTCTTCGCCCTTCATAACAAAAATCTTCGCTGCATCCGTAAGAATTTTCTTTTCCTCATCGGTCAAAGATTCATACAGCGATTTCAGTTTCTTTAAGCGGAATGTCTGCGGCGTCTGTCCCTGATACATCTTACTGCGGTCCGGCACAGATGAAATCACTTTGCCATCTTCACTCTGTACAATCGTATCAGTTGCAGCTACCGCCGTATCGCAGGCACCATACTCCAGTGCATAACGAATATTTTCCTCAATAATTCTATGTGTCACAAATGGGCGGACGGAATCATGAGTCAAAATAATCGTATCATCATCCACTTCATAGTTTTCTTCAATATAAGAAATGGCATTCATAATCGTCTCATTTCTTGTTGTACCACCCGCCATCACAGCAATACGGTCTGTCTCCCCCAAATATTTTTTTATAAGATTCTTGGTGTGTGAAATCCACTGTTCCGGACACAAAACAAGGATTTTTTCAAATTTATCATTCACAAAGAACTTTTCAATTGTGTGAATAATAATCGGTCTGTCACCAATATTCATATACTGTTTCGGTTTCTCTACATTTCCCATGCGGCTTCCAACACCGCCTGCTAACAATACTCCAAATATCATAATCTGCTAAAACCTCCAAAAAAATTCGTTGTTTTTATCATATCACAGATAGTTTGTCATTTCAACTCATCATCGAGGCGAAGTTTCCATTTACCGGACAAAATCGCACGGCAGCATGCATCAAATGGTTTCAAGCAGCAAATCAAGGTCACCACAATTCCAAGTAAAACAAGTATAATTTCCCATGTATTTGGGAAATTATGATATAGTGCCTTGTACCAACAAGAATGCACAAAAAGGTTAATGAAATTATAATGAAATACATAAACACCCAAAGTTCTCGTTCCTAATTGAGAAAAAATATTCTTTCCTTTTGGAATAATGCATAAAAAAGCGAACACAAGCCCAAAGGATAACACATACGTAAACAACCGTAAAATACCACCATAAAATGCACCATGCGTAAGTGCCTCATAACTTCTTCCCGTCAACAGAAATCTCGCCCAAAATAATTTATCAATTCCGACATAGCAGACTAAAAAATATATCAGGATAACTGCCACAGAAACTATTTTCAACTTTCTATTTTCTGTCCATTTCGTAATTGTATCCATTGACAATGCATATCCAGCATAAAAAAATGGATAAAAAATTGCAATCCTCAACCAGCAGAAAAGATTCGTATCCATATTGGAGTAACCTGCTGCCATTGAAACAAAAACAGATACAATCAAAACATAAGCAGGTCGAAATTGTTTGGTATAAAACGTAATTAAATACATGAAAAATAACGCAAGAATAAACCAAGCGGCACCCGGTTCCCTGAAGAAATCAACCGATATAAATGTTCCTCCATTCATAATACCGGATACAAAATAACCAAACATTTTCATAAACAAATAAACCAGCAGATATGGTACTACTTTTACAATTTTTCTTTCCTTCACAGTTTTCTTGGAAAACATACCGGAAATCAGAAAAAAAGCCGGCATGTGAAACGTATAAACGGAGAAGAACAAGGAATTTACCAATTTAGAACTTCCTAAATAATTTTCGTAAAAATGGCAAATAACAACCAATATTATTAACACAAATTTTGCATTATCCCATTTTGCAATTCGATTCATCTTTTTCCTCTCTTTCTCATTCAATCTAACAAGCATTTCAACGTTTGATCATATACATTTTTCTCAATACCATATGACATACTTGCGTTAAAATCCGCCTGTGCTCTATTGCACACATCCACCTGATATGCTGCCTCACACAACCTCCCGGCATTTTCAAAATACATTTCCGGATATTTTAAACTAACATATTTTTCAAAATAATTTTTGTTGTAGTGGCAAACATATAAAGGCTTTTCTAAAATTGAAAATGCAGAAGCCAAACGTCCGTTATTTGTCACCAAAACATCTGTAACATACAACAAATCCGGAACCGGGAGAATCCGGTTTACATAGCCAAAGCTTCTTTTGTATTGATTTCCCATAGAAAATGCATTTTCCATCAAAATTTCACTGTTTGTAAAAACAAACCATTCTTCCCCAAGTTCTTTCATCCATTGCTTTACATCAATAGTTTCCCAATCCTTCCTTTTCATCTCTTCATCACCATATACAATAACAGAAAGAATCTTTTTGTCTCTTGCATGCGGAAAGTAATAATAAATCAGTTCCGAGACATTCTCTCTTCTTTTAGCATCCCCTATATCATAGGCAAACGGCAGGGAAACACCCTCGATTATTTCTTTATCTTCTAAACGGTACGCCCGTTTTAACAAATCTGCCGTAAATGGAGAGCCAGGAATGATGTGCGTAAATCTTGCAAAGGTATTTAAATTAAATTCTTTTCCTTTTGACTCCATTAAAAACATATTCTTAAACTGGTAATCATACGGAACACCCAGTAAAATCCGACTGCCTTCCGGTGCTAAGTTATTAATTTTAGTTGATAGAGAAGCATCCACACAGACAACATTTGTCATACCCTCCATAAAATCCTTTTTCGCACGGCGGTAACCATGTGCTGCCAGTGGATTTTTATGTCTTTCATTATTCAAATAATAGCGGAGCTTTACATCCTCTCCGGATTGTTTCGCAAGATAATCTTTCAAAAGCGCAAGGTCATTACTCAGCCCACGTCCGCGGCTGCTCAAAAATGTAATTTCTGTCTCATTCATGTTTCGCTTCCTCCATATACTGATTAATCATAGCGGCAATCCGCTCACTGCTGTGTCCGTCACACGCTCCCATATATTTTTCAATGAACTGGTCATATTTTTCTGTCAATGTATCTTTTTCCGGTGACTTTAGATACGCTGTAAGTGCCTGCTGCGTCTCATAAACATCCCCCGGCAAATCATCCGGATAATTCAGATAAAAGCCCCGGTTATAATTGAGTAAATCATAACAGTAAAATGCTATTGGTTTTCGCAAAAGCGCATATTCAAAAATAACAGAAGAATAATCCGTTACCAGCAAATCCGATACCAACATCATATCATTTGTGGAGAAATCTCTGATAACTTCGATATTGTCATAAGACTTCTCTACAATTTTATTTTTCATGACCGGATGCGGGCAGATTACAAATATCTGATTTGGCAGTAAGTCTTTTGATAATTTATCAAAATCCAAATCCGGTTTAAACTGCGTTCTGTCATCCCCTATATCACGAAATGTCGGTGCATATACAATAACATAGCGGTCTTTGAATTCCGGATGTGCGGCATATACTTTCTGCTTTGTCTCATCCATCAGCTTTTCATCATAAAATGCATCCGTTCTCGGACATCCCAACGCCTTTACCTTGTGCACATCGATATCAAAGGCATCCGCATAAATACTTCTTATTCTGTCACTGCTTACCGTCACCATATTGTACTGCACATGATAAGCATGATCCGCAGCAATCGACATGTTGGTTCCCCGCTGTCCGAATTTCTTAAACGCACCGCAGGCATGCCACAACTGTACAACACGCTGGCTCTGACGCAGCTGGAAGTGACGCAGATAACGGTTATAGTCATCCGTCACAATAACACGGCTTGTAATGTTTTTATAGTACATATAAAGTTTCGTAAAAGGATTATGTGGCAGACGCTTGGCACAAATCACTTTCTTTCCTTTGACATACGGATATAGTGCTTTTGCATTACCCTCTAGTTCACCGTCTTTTCGCACCGTAAAAAACAGCACCTGCTCTTTTACCGGATAGCGTCGCAGGAAATTTACCATCTTACGGAACAAAATCTGACCGATGTTTTCAGACGGGAAACGAAGCATCTTCGGCATAATCTCATTTAAATCCGGAACAATCTCCGGGCTGTTCAAATCTGCTTTTCTATCTACCAAATATTCCTTCATCATCGGAATGGTTTCCTTCGTTCCAACATAATCCACATATGTTGCTTCCAAATCCTCATAGAATACAATACGGTCATTCATAAACGTAAAATATCCTCTATGGTACCACTGTGTCAGATGTGACAGCAGACTTTTTGACTTATCTAGGGTTTGATTTTTCAAAAATTCCGTCTTGAAAAATTTATTGGCAAGTGTGTAATCCATACCCATGTATGGGTTATTTTCATAGCCTGTCTTTACGGAATTCAATGCCACCGTGCTGAAAAGTACCGCCTGCATATCTCCAAAATTGCGGTGATATATCAATTCTGACATAAAATCTGCCGGTGATTTGATAAAGTTCTTAACCACATACTTAAATGCATTATTCGCATAACTGACTTTGGCATCCGCAAAAGTAATGTATGGCGTCTGTGCCTGTTCCAATGCCTGATAATACAGTTCATCTCTTGTTTTTACATCAAAAAAATCCATATTATCCTGTAAAAATCCGGCTTTTTCCACTGTCTCTTTCCAGAAAAGCGGCATTATAATCCGAATGGCAATCAGATTTTGCAGTGTCAGACTCTGAATACTTAACAAAAATTTTTCTTCCTGTTCTTTCTCCCCATAAAGGGCAATGGTAAACCACGCATGAGAAAGCAAATCCTCTTTGTCTACCGCCAGATTGTCAAGTGCAAATTCCGGGTGAGAATCTTTTAATATCGAAATATCACGCATATCCAATGTTGAAATTTTATCATTCATTTCTGAAACCAGATGCGTAATTGTCTCCTTTGGCAGTGTCCAGTATTTCGCATAAAACTGATCCAACAGAATCTGCACTTCTTTTCGGCTGATTTCATTTAAATATTTGTGAATATCGTCATTATTCTCTTTTACTTCCTCAATATCTTTGTACTGTGGGAAATCAATTAAAATACTTTCTTTTGCCGACTCCAAAATCAGCCGGTGTGCCTCAATGTAATCTTTGATTTTCCAAGAAGAAATCGAAGCCGTAATCGACTCCGCCTCACCATCAAACATTCTGCGGTAATGGAAAATCACACGGTCAAGTCCGGTAATTCGGTTCGTACGGTATACATAACGCATCAAAAATGCCCCATCCTCCGAATAGGAAATCGGTGGAAGACGCAGTTCATACTGCTCAATAATTGAGCGTTTAAATAATTTATTACACAGCGAAAACGTCCACAGAATCTGTGGCTCATATTTATCTATTTTTTCCATCTGCACCAAATCATTGATTCCATTGACTGCAAAAGTCTGAAAACGATTAAAAATATCATACTTAGCAATAACTAAATCTGCCCTTTTTTCTTTTGCACGCTCATACAGTGCCTCTAAGGCGTCTAACTCTAAGACATCATCTGCATCAAAGAAGTATACATACTCTCCTTTTGCCAAATCCAGTCCGCGGTTTCTCGCCGAAGAAGGTCCACCATTCTCTTTGTCCACAACTGTTATGTTGTCATAACGGCTTTCATAATCCCTCAAAATGTCAATCGTGTGGTCTTTGGAACCATCATTGACTACAATAATTTCATAATCGTCGATACTTTGATTGGCGAGACTTTCCATCGTCTCTGTTACATATTTCTCTGCATTATAAGCAGCAACAATTACCGAAACTTTCACTCTTTCTCTCCTCCATGAGTCTCTTTCTCTTCCTGATAAATATCTCTGACAATATATATCGGTCGATCCTTAATTTCCGCAAACAAAACGGCGATATATTCTCCTATAATTCCAATTACCATAAGAACAACCGCAAACATAAAACATAAAACTACAATGATTGTAGAATACCCAGCCGGTGCTCCATTAACAATTTTGTTTATAATAGTGAAAATCATCAATATAAAACCACAAAGAGCCACAAATACACCTGAATACATTCCCAGTTTCAATGGCAAATCCGAAAAGCTGCACAGTGCATTAATGGAAAAATGCAGCAGTTTTCGAATACTGTACTTGCTTTCCCCTGCCTCTCTCTTCTGTGCCTCGAACTCCAATGTTGTTTTTCGGAATCCAACACTCTGCACATATCCTCTCAAATAGCGGATTTTTTCTCTATAGTCCTTTCGCAGAACACCTGCAACATTTTTGCTGATGGCAAAAAAGTCAGAAGAATTATTTTCAAATTTAACCGGCGACATAAGATTCAAAACTTTATAAAAGGCACCTGACGTAATTCGCTTAATAATTCCGGCATCTGCATTCTTCGTTCGAATCATCGAAATCACTTCATAACCATCCTCAAACTTAGCAATTATGTCCGGAATACATGCCGGCGGATGCTGCAAATCTGCGTCCATACACACAACTCCATCCCCTTGTGCATGATCAATACCGGCAATCATCGCTGCCTCATGTCCAAAATTACGCGAAAAATCCACCACCTTAACTTTGGCATTTTCCTTTGCAAAACCTTTTAACAATTCAATACTGCCATCTTGGCTGCCATCATTTACGAAAATAAGTTCATAGTCCCAAACACACTTGTCCAAAACACTTACTGTTGTCTTATAAAATTGGTTCAAAGACAATTCCTCATTATATACGGACACGACAACTGAAATTTTTTTTCTTTCCATAAAACATTCCTCCGTAATCTTGTTATTTTTTCTTACTGTATTCCCATACTGCTTTTATTTCCAAATCCTCAGGCAAACCATAAAACAGTTTGTAACGCTCAATCCATGGCTCCCATTCAGGAGTGGCTGTCCATAAATAAGATTCGTATGGCAAGTGCCGAATTTCCACGGACGTTTTACCTGCCTCTACCTGTCTCTCAATTCTAGCCAATCGTTCTTTATCCACCTGATAGATTGAGGAAAAAATATTAAGATAAAAGCCTAATCCGAAAATGGACACAACTGCGCATGTCTTACAAAATGTCTTTGTAAAAATCCGGCTTTCTTTCTCTTCTCCGTCCAAAAGGATAAGCAGTTCCAAAAGGAGCATCAAAAACAGTATATACGTGGCAAAAAAGCATCTCTCACCAATCGGATTTACAACAAGCAACGGCGCGGCAACACAAACAATTCCCGCATTCCAAAACAAAACTTTCCATAAACATTTTTTTTGACTGCCAATAATAATACAATAAATAATAAGTGCAATCATGTAAGCTGCCACAAAAGCCGCTTCAAAATATAATAACCGGTTCTGTTTTGCAAATGTACTGATGCCAAAGGACGACAACAAAGACCATGTCGTAAATCCTGCCATAACTACCAGACAAATTCTTGCTACTAACACACTTCTGTTTTCATTTACGTCAGAATAGATCTTTTTATAAATCATGGCACATACAATAACGATTGCTAAATTCATCCAACAATTATTCAGGCAAAGATGCTTTGCAATTTCATTGACATAATTGTCAAATGCACGACTGATTACTCCTCCCTCTGCCATTTGACGATACTGATCCTGATTATTTGCGATCGTATGATATGCCGAATTTGAAAACATATAAGCTGCCCCTGCCACACTTCCGATTAAATACGCCACATGAGAAGCAACCACCTTGCGATGAACACAAATGGTATACACAAGCACACCACAAGCCAAAACCACATTATAAATTGTCAAATGCTCTACAATTAATGCATTTATTACCGCTAACACAAAGAGCGGCAGACAATGCCAAACTTTTCTTCGTGGCATTGTCTCCTGAAAAATAGGATAAACATACGCTATAAATAACAATGTGAAAAACATTGAGGTTACGTAGTTTGCATAACCTGCCGTCCATACAACGGCCTGACGCAAAATCAATTTAGGTATCAAAACAAGTGCAACACAACTTACATAAAAAACCCATTTTCTTTTAAATATATACTCACAAAGTGCTACAATTCCTGTTAAGCAAAATGACATAATAACTGCCTTTAAAAGGTTTGAGCGCGTCATTGCCAAAACAATAAGATTTCCCACATATCGTCCGTTGTAATTTTCAAACCAGTTGTTTAATCTGTCGATACCGATTTTACTTCCCCATGCCCAGTCATCTCCGGTATATGGAAACAAGTAGCATAGAATGGCAATCAGCCCAAAACATATGATATAACGCAACCATATTTTATTATTTTCCTTCATGTTTTTCTCCTATCTTTCAATCATTTTTTTATACTAGGACGTTTACATGTCAAAATTGTATCATGCCTCGTCCTCTAATTCCTGTAAAAATTTATTTTTTGGTACTTTTTTTACAAATAAATCACCAAATGCAAACCAGTACGCAAATGCCGGAAATACTTCAAACGGCAGAAACAAACATTCCGTCAGTGTAGCAATAACAAATCCGATACAGATTGCCGGTATCAAAAAAGCATATGTTGCATTTTTTCTTCTCTGTGTCAGGTAAAATTTCAAAGAAAACGCTACCCCTAATAACGTAATCACACCATAGAAAAACATACTGAGAAGTCCATAGGTGTAACCAAACTGAATCCAGTTGTTATGCGAATGGTTTTTCTTTTCCCCATCCACTACCATTGAGGTGCTGGCATGTCCTTTAAAATTCATTTTATCCCAATAGGCAAGATAAATATCAATTCTTCCATTCGTAATGGCATTCAAGCCCTTTGAATACTTGATGTTATACCAAATGCGTTCCCACATATTTCGTGGTGCAATCGTATCTTTCTTGTTTTGTGTCTCCTCCACATCTTTATACTGTGGCACCACAACATCGTCCGGCTCATCCGCTTTTTCTTTATTCCCCTGAAATTCACTTGTATAATACAAAGGTTTTCCTTCAAACACAATCGGATGTCCAACAATGTTTGGCAGATGCAAAAGGCAGATTAAAAACAGAGGATACAGCACTACGGTGAATACTGCCATACAGCCTAAGTTTCCTAAAAAGGTCCGGTAATTTTTTGTCTTTTTGGCCAAATAAAACCGCAGTACAATCCAAAGCAGCACAATTGCTGCAACCGCAATCAGTGAAGTTCTCGCCTGACTTTTTTCCAGATAGAAAAAGCATAAGGCAAGCGAAACATACGTTACAATGTTTTTCCGGCAAGACCGGCCGGTCTCCACACACCAGTCCAAATCCGACAAAAATACAGCGATAATAATATACAAATACAATCCAAACGTATTCGGATTTGTAAAAATGCCGGCATACCTGCCTTCCTCATACAGAGGACGGAACAAAAAGGAAATCACCGACATAACGGCAAACGACCATTTTATGGCATTCTTGAAGCACTGCCACAACAAATCTTTTCTCGTATGATTCTGCCACACAAAAAATACAGCGGTAAAGACAAAAGCTAAAATCAGACCCAGTCCACACATTTTTTTCGGCACCAGAATATCCGAAACGGTAAAGGAAATGCACATACCAAACCAAGCAATCCAAAGAGAACGTCTCCAGTGGATATGAACCAATGTCCGGTCAAGCGATAATATGGCAATGGCAAACATAACAAAAATACCACAAACCGTATTATAAAAATAGCTTTCCTTATGAAGTCCGTAGCGGACGATACAAAACAAAACAAGGTCAATTACAAAGCACAGCGTAATCAGCCGGTACCTTACCTTGTCTTTTATTCTTCCCACAATCGGAATCCATGGATTAAGGAGAAGAATAAACAAATCTTGTAATTTCGTAATCAATTTTATTCCCCACTTATTCACGACAAACGACCGCTAAAAAGCGGCCGTTTTATCTCGTGTAATGTCTTACTTAATAACGTCATTCTTATCGGAAGCCGAGCTCTCGTTTTCTTTCGTTTCCTTCATTACTTTTTTCATTCTCTTTGTAATCTTCTTCACGGAATTGTAGTTTGGCTCACAAACATACAGCGCCGTTGAGCGAATCGAGAAGGTCGTCTTCTTAGCTCCTGTACCCTCGGCATTCGCATAAGCAATCTTCCATTTTGCCATATCATTCAACTGCATATTGCAGAGCGATACAATCTTGTCCTTTGACATACTTGTCTGGAACATGGACTTCGATTCTTTCAACAAACTTGAGAAATTTGGCAGTACGGAAGGTGACATCACCTTGTTCAAAATTGCCTCAATCATATGCTGATGGTCACGTCCACGCTGGTAGTCACCATTTGCGAAATGGTGTCGCTCACGGCAGAATGCCAATGCTTTCTTACCATTTACTTTGTTATAACCTTTTTTGAACTTATAATGTGTACCGGCACCGTGTGGACCCCAGTCAGAAATGAAGTCATAATCCGAATACACTTCTACACCGCCAAGCAAATCAACAATCTTTTTCAGACTGGTGAAATTGACACGTACGTAGTAATCAATGTCAATGTTATACAATTTTTCCAGTGTATTAATCGAGCAGTCAACACCATAAATACCGGCATGGGTCAGTTTATCCGGCATACCTCCGGAATACGATTTACCGCCCTTACTGTACAGCGGTACATAGTAATCACGAGGTGTAGATGTCAGTAATACTTTCTTTGTAACCGGATTAACCGTCGCAATAATATTTACATCACTTCGGCTTGTCTGTCCAATCTTACCATATACATCAATACCACTGATATAAACATTAAATGGTTTTGTTGTTACATCGGTATCAACCAATTCTTCTACTTCTGACTCAATCTTGCTTGTATCCAGCTCTCTGGTGTCCGTAGAAAATGTCTTATACTGGCTCTTAACCGTATCTACAAAACTTTTATTCATGATAATTGCCTGCACTTCTTTTGCGTACAAGGCATCTACCATTGTCAACGGATCATCATACTCAACCGTGTTCAATGTCTTGTTCAGTTTCTTACTTGCATCCTGAACTGCTTTGTCCGTATTCTCACGGTCCTGCTGTCTTAGAATACCAAAAGAGTAATTTTTAGCATCTGCTAATGTCTTTGCTGCATCGTCCTTCATGACGTAGAAAGAAATAACATCAACCTTTTTGGTTGCACCACCGACATTCTGGAATGCTGCCATACTCTCTCTCACATAGTTCGCACCAACAAGGAACACGGCACAAAACAGAACGGCTAACACACGTCCAAATATATAACTGGAGTTTGTCAGCTGGCTCATCACCTGATAGACAAGCAATACAACCATAATGACTGCAATCGCAACCATGTACTTAACCGGTACAAGCCCTGTTGTTCCAAAATAAATACAAACCAACAAGGAAACTAAAAACTGCAAAATAATTACTACTAAACTAATCTTTCTCTCTAATAATGTTTTCACTCGTAACCCTCCGTTCTCAAATTAGCCTAATAATACGCTCACAACATTATATCTTATTTCTTGTCAAAAATCAAACATAAAAGTCGATTTACGGCATTTTTATCCTGATACTTGAAAATGCGCCTGCAAAACTGCTCTCGTTGTGAGTCATCCTCGTAAGCCGTATGCCAGTTTTTTTCCAGCTCCGGCTGCGTATATACAATCATTCCCGGCACAAATTTCTCATAGTCCTCGTAAAAATTTCTACCATCTTTCTGAAATACTTCATAGTCATACGCATAAAAAATCATTTTTCTTTCCAAAAGGCAGTACTCATAAATAATGGATGAATAATCCGTAATCAATTGGTCTGCCACAGATAACAGCGTAGCCACTCCCGGATAATCGGAAACATTTCTTATTTTATCCGGATACATATCCCATATACCGACAGGACAATGCTCTGCCACGTGCGGATGCAGACGGATAAGAAGCACCTCATTCTCTTCCATACATTGATTTAGGGAATCAAAATCCAAACAAATTTCCGGATTTTCAACCTGTGAATCTCGGAAGGTAGGTGCGTATAACGTAATTTTCTTTCCCCTCAAATCAGGATATTGCTCAAAAAAACGCTCCTGCATCTTCTGCCTCTTAGAATCATCTAACATCAAATCGGTGCGCGGCAGTCCAATCGGGAAAATTTTTTCATCGTCTACACCAAACGCACTTTTATACCATTTTGCCGTACATTCGGAACTGACAATCAAGTGCGTAATATTTTCATTTGCTTTTTTTGCTAGTCTTTTTACTTCCCCGGTATCCGAATCCAAGCCGAATTTCTTAATCGTACCGGTTCCATGCCACAACTGCACCACTTTCACATTTTTATTAAATTTCATATACGCCATCGGCATGAACTCATTATCGAGAAAAATCACCGATGCCGTTGCCATATGAAACGCTTTTCCAAAGAAAAACGAAAATGGTCTTCGTATGCCGTCTTTTTTTGTCAGATACACCATTTTCATGGATGGAAACTGATTTTTTATAGCATCTGCCACAATGCCGATATTTCCCTCTTCGCTGTCATCATGCGTTGCGACAAAAAATACTTTCTGCCGATTTATGGGTAATAGGCGGAACAGATAGAAAAAGAAAGCAAACAGCACATAGCCTGTTTTTTTAATCATTTTCTCAGTCTTTCATATTCAAATCATTTTTAATTTTTGTTGTGGAAATTCCTTCGGTACGCGGCAGGTAAACAACCTCGCAGTAGTCTTTAAGGAAATCAAACTTACCCTTCCAGTCATCTCCCATAACAAAAACATCGACATTATTATTTACTACATCATCAATCTTCTGTTCCCATGTATATTCCGGCAGCACTTCATCCACATAACGGATTGCTTCAAGAATTTTTTTGCGGTCTTCAAAAGAATGATACGCTTTTTTGCCCTTGCCGGCGTTAAATTCATCTGAGGAAACAACAACAATCAGATAATCCCCCAATGCTTTCGCGCGGCGAAGTAAATTAATGTGACCTACATGAAGTAAGTCAAACGTTCCATAAGTAATCACTTTTTTCATTTTCTTTTCCTCCTATTCGTTCTCACTCATCTTTGCTTCGTATACACTTACTACGTCTTCAACATCCCCCTGTGCAATCAGACGGCCCTGCTCCAAAAGAATGCCCTTGTTGCACATTCTTAAGACCTGACTGGTTGAATGTGATACGAAAATGACGGTAACACCTTTATCAAACATGCTCTGAATACGATTTTCACATTTTTTACGGAATTTCGCATCTCCAACACTAAGCACCTCATCCAGAATCAAAATATCCGGCTCAACAATTGTTGCCACGGAAAAACCGAGTCTGGCACGCATACCGGAAGAATAATTCTTTACTGGCACATCGATAAAACTGCCAAGTTCCGAGAACTCTACAATTTCGTCGTAACGTGCCTCCAAAAACTCTTTACTGTAACCAAGCATCGCACCATACAGATAAATGTTCTCAGCACCGGTATACTGTCTGTCAAATCCGGCTCCCAGTTCAAGAAGCGGTGCAATCTTGCCATTTGTTGTAACCGTTCCCTGTGTGGCTTTTAACACACCGGAAATTACTTTTAAAAGAGTACTTTTCCCGGCACCATTCAATCCCATAATACCAACACGGTCACCTTTCTGAACTTCAAAGCTGATATCTCTGAGTGCCCAAAACTCCTGAAACATCAATTCCTTTTTTATCATTTTAATAACATATTCTTTGATGTTATCAACTTTTTCAGAACTGAGATTGAACTTCATACTCACATTCTCTATTTTCATTGCTAATGACTTCTTCGCCATAATAACCTCCAATTTGCCTTACACCTTAAATATTCAGGATAAAGGAATCCTGTTTCCGATAAAATACAATCATACCAATAACCAATGTTCCAACCGCAAAAACGGATGTATACAGCAATAATCTCATATCAAAAGGCTGTCCAAAAAAGGCGCGGCGGAAATTGTCAATCACGCCAAATAGTGGATTCAATTTTACCAGTTTTTGTGTGTCACCACTCATGTTGCTTGCGAAATAGAAAATCGCACTACAATACATGATGAGCATTAACATAACGCTCCACAAATACTCAATATCACGGAAGAATACACATAAAGTCGATAATATCATGCCGACTCCCGTTGATAGGATAAACAAATTTAAGAGCGGAATCACCGTCATAACCATATAACCGTTAATCGGTGCATGGTACTGACCGGTTGCTAAGAAAAATACCATTACACCAACCAGTACAACAAGCGAAATCAAAAATATAATGAAGTTTGCCAAAATGCCGGAAAACGGATAAATGTATTTTGGTACGTACACTTTCTTAATCATAGCGCCGTTTGTACGAATGGAACGCATCGCACTGTTGGTTGCTGATGAAAAGAACGAATACAGCAAACGTCCGGTCAAGACATAAATCGGGAATGGCACGCCTGCAAATGCAGCATCGGTACTGTTTCTTCCTAACAAACTGCCAAACACAACCGACAATACAATCATTGTAAGCAGCGGCTCAATCAGTGTCCATAACATTCCTAAATAAGAACGACGGTAACGGAGCTTGATATTTTTCTTCACAAGCTGTCCCATAAGATACTTGTACTTTAGGAAATTATTAAAAAATTGAATCATTCTCTAGTCCATCCTTTTTATTTTTTCAATCATTTGATTATAGCACCCAAATACGCATTTCGTCAACTATTCTACAAAAAAAGCCAACATAGGATTGACATTTTTTCTTTTTATGGTATATGATAGGTTTCGTAGTTTCAAGTGATATTTTAAGAAAGAATGGAGAATGAACAATGTCAACTTACAATATGGAGAAGCAGCACAAGCTTGGCAAACTTCACGCTTTAGAGCGTATTTGCATGCTGCTAGATGAAGATTCATTTCGTGAAATTGGCTCGAACATTACGAACTTAGAAGATGCTTTTAACATTAAAAAGGGACAATTTCCTTATGATGGCGTAATCACCGGTTACGGTACCATCGGCGGACAAAAAGTCGTGATTTACTCTGAGGATTTCACCGTTATCGGCGGTACTCTTGGTAAACAGCACGGTTTCAAAATTGCCAATGCAATTAAAATGGCAATCGAGAGCCGTTGTCCGGTTATCGGCATCAACGATTCCGGCGGAGCCCGTATTCAGGAAGGTGTAAATGCCTTAGCCGGATATGGTGAGATTTTCTACTATAATACAATGGCATCCGGATACATTCCGCAGATTTCGATTATTGCCGGTAACTGTGCCGGTGGTGCGGTTTACTCACCGGGTATTACCGATTTTATCTTTGTCATTGATGAAATCAGCCAGATGTTTGTTACCGGACCAAAAGTTATCAAAAGCGTAACAAATGAAGATATTACAGCAAAAGAATTAGGTGGTGCCAATGTGCACGCATCCAAAAGCGGTGTCGCTCATTTTCATATGCCAAATGAAAAGGAATGTTTCCGCCGCGTGAAGGAATTGATTTCAATTATTCCTCCGTGCTATGAGGATGGCTACCTGCACACAAACCGTCCGGCACTTCCTAAATACAACGAAAATGTTACTTTTAATGAGGATTTAGCAAATATCATTCCAAAAGAAAGCAATCACAGTTACGACATCCACGATGTCATTAACGGAATTGTAGATACGGACTCCTTTATCGAAGTTCAGGAAGAATTTGCAAGAAATGTAGTCGTTGGATTCGGACGCATTAAAGGAGTTGTCATCGGTATCATCGCTGACCAGCCGAAATTTATGGCAGGTGTCCTTGACTGTGACTCTTCTGATAAAGCAGCACGATTCATCCGCTACTGTGATGCTTTTAATATTCCGATTCTTACATTAACGGATGTGCCGGGATTTTTACCTGGTAAAGACCAGGAATATAAAGGAATCATCCGCCACGGAGCAAAATTACTATATGCCTACTCTGAGGCCACAACAATTAAAATTAATGTTATCCTTCGTAAAGCTTACGGTGGTGCTTACATCGCAATGAGCAGTAAACATCTGCGTGCTGATTTTGTTTATGCATGGCCAACCGCTGAGATTGCCGTTATGGGTGCCGATGGTGCCGCTGATATTTTGTATGGTAAACAGATGAAGAATATGAACCCTGCAGAAAAAGCAGCTTTCCGCAGCGAAAAGATTGATGAATACAATGAAAAATTCATGAATCCAAGTATTGCTTCCATGCACGGTTATGTGGATGAAATCATTAAACCGGAGGCAACAAGAGAACGTGTTTATGCCGACATCTTAATGCTTGCAGATAAACGCTCGATTGATGTAATTCATAAAAAACACGGAAATATCCCATTGTAAAAAATATCAAAAAAATCCCGGCGTCTGCTCCTTGGCAGTCCACCGGGATTTTTTTAGTTTCTACTCCACTGTCGGAGTTGGTGTGCTTGGTGCATCTGTCACCTCACCTTCCTGACGTTTTAGTTTGACTTTAATCTTGATTTTATTTTTCACCTGCACGCCGGTCGGCAGACTATATTTTAATTCAAGCGTATGCGAGCCATCCGATAATCCGTTCAAATCCACATAAGCTCCTAAATCTCCTACATTTACATCCGCCAGCGTCGCATCTTCGCCTAACAATTCTACGGAATACTTTCCGTTTTCCGGCTCAAAATTCATTGTATAATTTTTCGGCAGATTTCTCACGGCAATATCCGAAGATGTAAGTCCCAGCACACGCTGTCCATTCTTCTCAATATCACAACGGACGGAAACCGTCGTCGTCTCCCCTACAATCGACAGCCCTGATGGCAGGTACTCCCTTAAATCAATTTCCTTTTCGATGTCCTTTTTTGCTCTGGCAATCGATATCGGCACCTTAATTGAGACTTCTTTCTCCAGTGCTTCTTTCGTACCTGAAACCTGGATACTCTCGGGTTTATAATCAGTCTGAACCAGACGATAGCCGGATGCCGGTGCACCTTCTGTCTCCACATAAACCGGTATTTCCTTGGTCGATAAGACCTGGGTTGACACCTTAATTGTATCATTGCTAAAGCTGACATTTGCATCATTTAAAGCATCCCCATTCGCGTCATATAATACCGGCGAATATTCAGAATCAAAGTCTTCGCTTTGACCTTTTAAGCTGACCATAACACCTACATGATCAATTTTCTTGAATTTCGATTCTCCGCAGGATACTTCAATCATATTTGGCTTTGCTGTCATCTCACCGAGTACGTAATTCTCACTCAATTCACCCTCGTAATCCACCTCAACTTTGAAACTCTTTGTGATGCGCTTTTCAAGGGCCACTTTAAGAACAGCATTATTCCAATCCACATCAACACTGGAAGTTGATTCCTTATTTAGCTTTACATTAATACTGACTGCATTTACTTTTGACAATTCGCTCAAATCAGCCGTTGCTGTAAAATCAGACTCCTTTAATGTCTCTACAAAACTTCGTTTTCCTTTTACCGTAACCTTAACCGTATCACCATCCACAATATCATAGACTTGATTTGCCGATGTGATTACATTTTCATTTAATATTTGTACCGGTATGTCATAAAATGTTTTTGATGTCGTCGGGTCCGTTATATTAATGATAACCAGCCAAAACAAAAAAGCGACAATCACCGATACAATTTTTAGCATTAATTTACTGGTCAGTTTCTTTTTCATCTTTTTTGCGCCCCTTCCACCATTTCATTTTTCCTTCATCCGGATTTCTTTTAGCAGCTTCCTGCAAACGTATCATCAGTGTGTCCGCATCCACTTTCCGATAAAGTTTACCATCACAAGCCAATGAAACAAAACCTGTTTCCTCCGAAACAATAATAGTAAGAGAATCCGACACTTCGCTGATGCCAAGACCGGCACGGTGTCTCGTTCCCAATTCCTTGCTTACTGCCAGATTGTTAGACAGTGGCAGATAACACGTCGCTGACACAATCCGGTTATCGCGTAAAATCACTGCTCCATCATGAAGCGGTGTATTATGCTCAAAAATATTTACTAATAACTGACTGCTGATTTTTGCACCAATCGGAATTCCGGTTCTCTCATACTCGCGGCACTGGATTTCTTTCTCCACAACAATCAATGCGCCCGTTTTCACACGTGCCATATCATAAACAGCCTTTATCACGGCTTCAATGCTTTCTGCCGAATATCTCTCATTTTTCGACTTTTGATTATCAAAGGTCAGTGAGCTTAAAATCTTTTTTCTTCCAAGCTGCTCCAGAGCATTTCTAAGTTCCGGCTGAAAAATGACAACAAGTGCCATAATTCCGACTACCATCGCATTCTGGAATACCCAGAGCACAACATTCATTTCCAACACAAGTGCCACTAAGAAAATAATTCCAAGAATCACCATACCTTTTAGCAAAACCCATGCTCTCGTATCTTTTATCCACAAAATAATGTGATAAAAGGCAAAGGCTATGATGGCAATTTCAAGCACATCTGTAATCGTAAAGTCGGGAATCGTAAGCCACGCCACATAATCCCTAAAAAAACTAATGATTGTGTTCATCCGCCACACGCTCCAATCTATTCAAAATTATTAAAATCATTTTCCAATTCTTTCTCCAATTCACTTCTTAAATCCTGATTTTCATCATCCTCGTCCGGGACAATTCTTGTCACTGTCTTATCAACGGCGGCAACTTTAATCTTCGGAACTGCTGTCACATAATAATAATATTCATCATCTTCAAACTGTAGCTTACGTGTTCCATGGTAATCCAGTGTCAATCGAAAAAACTGTATCATGTAAGCAACCAGCATACAGACGACAATAGATACAACCATCGGCAGTAAATCCACATTTAACTCTAAAAAAATATTAGCAAAAAGCAAAATGGATAAGTTTAATATGGCTCCTACCAAAATTGCTATCTGCGAAGCATACTGTATCTTACTTCTCCGAATTAGATACACACAAATAAATGTCAGCACAAATGCCGCTAACAATGTGTACAAAAGTAAATTTCCCCGCAAATAATCCAAAAGATACTTCAGCGGTTCAAAAAAAGTACTCTCCTGCGTCATACGTGATGCCGCCAGTGCATATTCCTGCACACCGCACAGTACAAAATAGAAAAATACGCTGGATATCAATGCCGGAATCATCACCGGTGAAAAGAACAAGCCGCCCACAATCGGAACCAAATAGCTAATCTGAAGGACACTCAGCACCGGAACCGATGCCAGCACTACACTCTGGCGATTCGCAAGCCGTCCAAACAACAGATAGTAAATCAACACAATCAGCAAAATGGCAACCGCAATCAGTTCAGAAACCTGAAATACTTCTATTTCCGTCACGAGGAAAACACACAGAGGCGATACCATATCCGGTGTAACCGCACAAATCACGGCAAGAAGAAGCACAATCCAATGATTGGCAAGAAACGCCTGATAATTCAACTGACTGGTGATAATCATCAAAGTTATAATCATTAAAACAGCCTTTCCAAAGCACCTCAAAATCCGGTAATGCTTTTCGAAAAACCCCTTTAACCTGCTTTTCAGGGTAAGCAAAGCCATCATCATAACGTTTCCTCCTCTCCCTCTTTTTCATATAGTTCCTCTAATTCCATCAACGTAACATAATATTCTTTTACTCTTGCACGCGATTCATCATACGCACGCCCGGCAATTCTGGCAGTAAAAATCACAAAAAGAATCTCCGCCGCCACAAATACAATACCGCCATAAATAAGTATCGTCCGGTAAGGAAGCTCCCAGACATGCTGCATAACGTAATCCATGTGGTATAAAACTGATAAAAGAATACCCAAAACAAAAGCAACAAATACTGCCAATATTGTCTTCAATATCTGCATACGCACATAATCCATCCGCCAATAGTGGGTTCGCTTCAAATCAGAGCTGCCTATTCCCTTTTCATAATCCGCCAATCGTATCATTTTACGAATTCTTTCTTCACTTAGCAAATAAACACCTCCTGATTCATATTTTATCACAAAAAATAGTGATAGAAAAGTGTCATTTTAATGGAAAAACAAAAAAACAAGGAAGCCGCAAAGGTTTCCCTGTTTTTCGTTTTTATTTCATCTTTTTCGCGTTTAAAGGTCAAAATGTTTTGTATTTTCAGCCAATTCTTCTGACAGTTTGCGAAGTTCTCCGGTCGCTTTATTGCACACCGAAAGAATTTCATTAAACTCAAGCATAGATGCTGAGGTTTCTTCCGTGCTGGCTGCATTTTCTTCTGCAATTGCTGCCAATCCATCAACAATTGATGTAACCTTATTTTTCTTATCCTCTAGAGCTTCTGCCTGCTTACGAATCTTTTCAATGGCATCTGCCACTGTGCCAATCTCATTATGTAACAGATTGAACATCTGGCTTGTTTCCGAAAGCTTGTCATTTTGAACACCAATCTTATCCATTACCTTACTCATCGTCTGAACGCTTGTATCAGAATTCACCAAAAGTGTATCCACAATTTCAACAATCTTTTCTGCCGACTGGCGGGACTGCTCAGAAAGGGCACGAATCTCATCTGCCACAACAGCAAATCCTTTACCGTGTTCACCTGCTCTCGCCGCCTCGATACTCGCATTTAAGGACAACAGATTCGTCTGAGCAGCAATATCCGTAATCAATTCAGTTGCTTCTTTAATCTGTTTTGCCGACTGGTTCGTTAAATCGGTCTGCTTCTGTACTTCAATAACCGACTGCTTGGTCTGCTCACTAATCGCATTTAATTCTTCCAGATTACTGCCGGCGGTCTCATTATATTCTTCCATCTTCTCAGAACTAGCATGAAGGTTCTCCACATTTGCCGAAGTCTCCTCCAACGCCTGCCCCATCTCAGCAACCTGCTGGTTCGCACTCATCGTTTCATCCGCTTGGC
>ULXW01040888.1_pt1 | contig 62344 bp, 54 predicted proteins | sample 1961661 | NCBI WGS metagenome assembly ULXW01 (sample SAMEA4835849, study PRJEB28245) | human gut metagenome | biome: gut microbiome; material: fecal sample | place: Denmark | collected 2008 | reverse complement strand
TTTTTCGTTGATTTTGTTGCACTTGACTTGACAATCTATCAACGTAAAATCGCCCTTTTCCGAAAGCTCCTCTTGTTATATTGGGATTACCTGCGCACAAAGCCTTTACCTCCGCATAATCGAGAGCAGCTTCATCAATATCGGAGCATACTCTTTCGGGAGTTTTGGAGGTCATAACCTGAGAAATAAATTTCTGCTTGTTCTCCAAAATCTGATAGAGGTATGCATCGAAGCTCTTGTCGGTAACGTAACGGAATATATCAACTTCGGGATTTTCGTTGCCCTGTCTTTCGATACGTCCGGTTCGCTGTTCCATATCAGACGGACGAAGAGGAGCATCAAGATGATGCAGGGCTATCATTTTCGCCTGTGCGTTCATGCCTGCACCGCATTTTGCCGTCGAGCCAAGCAGCACACGGACTTCACCGTTGTTCATCTGATTAAACAAAGCCTGCTTCTTTTCCGCTGTATCATAATCGTGAATAAAGGCAATTTCTTTTTCAGGCACTCCCAGCTCAACAAGCTTGCTCCGAATATCATCATATACATTGAAAGGCTTCGGAGGCATATCCTCAACAGGTGACATACCCAGACTGTCCATAAGTTCTATGGAATTATCCTCTGTGAATTTTCCGTCCGTGAATACAGCTGCTCTTGATTCTATAATTGTTCCGTCCTCGCTTGGAATACGGAACACCGCAATATCGCCCTCCTGCAGCTTGTCCTCCGGTTCGGTAGAATGCTTGTCCACATACGACTTTATATCCGCAAATGAAGAAATTCTTTTGGGGCTGTCCTCGTCACCGCTTCCCAAACCGACCTTTTTGCGAACAAGATCATAACCGCTGTCCTTTGCTTCGTTGGGACGGTATATTTCAAACCTGTCCTGACGGGTATCAGACTTTGGCGTTGACATATCGCAGAAAATAAGCTGTGTGCTTCTGTTTGGCGTTGTCTTTGTGTAAATATCAAAGACGTTCTGAACGCACATATTGACCTTTGAATTGGGATTGTCGGGACAGCCGTGCTGCATAAGCCGCTGATCCAGACCTATCTTTCTGCCGTCATTGGTAACGCAGAGCATATTATCGTCTTTCGGATCAACACTTCCGTCACGGATTTTGCCTGCTCTTTTTGCAAGCGATTTTATGAGCCTTTTCTGTATCTTTGACGGCTGTGCAACAACTTCGTGAACGTGTGCAATAGGCTTTTCCAGGTCAAGAGTGTCAGCCGTGCGTATATCCGCCGCTTCCTTGAACATTCCCATAAGTTCGGGGAGGTTTGTAAACTTTGCAAAACGTGTTTTCAGCTGATATTTACCGTCGCTTTCAGGTTTTAATTCGTAATCGGTCTTGACCTCGCCGAAGTCTGCCGCCCATTCATCAAAGTGATTGATGTCACACTCTTTCAGCAAATCAGTCTGTAAGTACCGCATCATTGTGTAAAGCTCGGTCATACTGTTGCTGACAGGCGTGCCGCTTGCAAAGACCATACCCTTTCCGCCTGTGAGTTCATCGAAATACTTCGTTTTCATAAGCAGTTCAGCCGCCTTGCCCGAACCTGTTGTGCCTATGCCTGCAACATTAGACATTTTTGTTGCTGTACCCAGATTCTTGTATAGATGGCACTCGTCCACAAAAATTTTGTCAAAGCCCATTTCTTCAAAGTCGATATAATCGTCCTTTGCTACCTTTTCGGAACTGTCCTTTACCTTCTTTTCATAACGGGCTATTGTCTTTTCAATCTCCTTAACGGAAAAGCTCTTGCTTCCGTCCTTGTCTTTCGCTTCTTCAAGCTGTTCACGGAGATCGCCTATTTCAGCCTGCATATATTTTTCCATACGGTCTTTTGACAGTCCCATACGGTCAAACTGAGAATGTCCGACAATTACCGCATCCCACTCGCCCGTTGCAATTTTTGCAAACAATTCCTTGCGGTTTTTAGGCTCAAAATCCTTTTTTGTGGCAACAAGGATATTGGCAGCAGGATACAGCTTTTTGAAATCTCTGCCCATCTGCTCCGTAAGGGAATTGGGTACGGCAAACAGGGATTTATGATGCAGTCCCAGACGTTTGCCCTCCATTGCTATGGTTATCATTTCATAGCTTTTCCCTGCTCCCACACAATGAGCAAGCATCGTATTTCCGCCGTATAACGCTCTTGCAACAGCGTTCTTTTGATGCTCTTTCAGAGTAATACTGCTGTTCATACCCACAAAGCTGAGGTGAGAACCGTCATATTCTCTGTGTCTGATACTGTTGAATACCTCGTTGTATTTATCCACAAGTGCAGTTCTTCGGTCGGGGTCTTTGAATATCCAGTCCTGCCAAGCACTTTCAATTTTTCGTACCATTGACTGCACAGCCTTTGTTTCTTCGTGGTTTGTTACCTTGATGATATTATCTCTCGAATCACGCATAGGCTCACCGTGTTCGTCCAGCTTCGGATCTTTGACCGTCAGATCTTCGTGATTAAGAATACCCTCAAGAATCGCATACGCATCTTTACGCTTCGTACCGTAATCGTGTATTGCGGCATAGCTTGTTTTATCGTTTTTGCCTGCACCCTCTATCTTCCACTTGCCGGAAGCCTTGCTGTACTGTGCAGTGACATCGCTTCTCCAGCTCGGCTTAAACTTTTCATTTATGAATTTCGTGACAAATTCGGAATCGACCCAGTGAGAACCAAGCTTTACAGAAATATCCTTTACTTCAACCTTTTGGGGCATTGCCGCTTCAAGAGCTTCCCTGTGGCTGCTCACGTCCATACCGATCGGAGCATTGTTCAGCTCACGGAGCTTCTGCCGGATATTTCCCGTAAGGTATTCATCGGCAGTCACATACTTTTCTTCTTCCTGCGGAAGTCGGAATATCTGACCCTCAAGCTCATTTATAAGGGTATTTTTATCCATTCCGCAAAGCTCTGTCATATAATCAAAATCGACTTTTGCTTTTTCGGCAACGGATAAAATGAGTGCTTCCTGTGCGGTTTCAACGTGTTCAGCTATATTGTTTGACTTAACGGTATCGTGATAGAAAATATCGGCTTTTGTGTATTCTCCGCTGTCCTTGTCCCTTGTTTCAAGTGCCGTAAGGAAGCTGTATCCGTCATCGCCCTTGAACAGACGGGAATTTTTCTTTTCGTCAAAGTGTCCGTATTTTTCGGTAAACGCATCGTATGTCTGATTGAGCTTTTCACGCTTATCGGCAATATCTCCGTCAAGAGTGTGGTCTGCGTTATCAAGCTGCATATCAAGCAGTTCACGAACAGTATCACGAATCTCAACCATAGACAAAGCTCTTTTCAGACCATCGCCCGAGAGTTTGACCTTGCTCATAGTTTCATCATCGCCACGATAATAGATACTTCCGCTGACAGCATAATAGCTGTAAGTCCTCGAATTTGCAGGTGCAGGGATAACCTCTTCGGTATCTTTTTTCTTTTCAGTCGTTCTCGCCATCGGAGTATAGCTTCCGTAAATATTTTTCACCGCTTCGGAAAGCTGACTTTTGAGGTCTGCCCCCTCTATTGGAATCACCTGTGTATTCTCGGTAGGACCGTACATCTGATTTGCTTCCGCAATAGTTCCGAGAACCATTTCGGGGTGCTGAACGAAATAATTATTGACGGAAAATCCGTCCTCTGTTGTACCCTTTGAGATCCATTCCACTTCTTCGGGCTTTATCTCAATAGGTCTTTCACGCTTTTGGAAGAAAAGAATATCCGATGTGACCTCTGTGCCTGCGTTTTTCTTAAACGCATCATTGGGCAAGCGTATCGCACCTAAAAGTTCTGCTCTCTGTGCGATGTATGTACGCATTTCGGGATTTTCCTTGTCCATCGTACCCTTTGAGGTGACAACGGCAAGCACACCGCCGGGGCGAATCTTGTCAATGGATTTTGCCACAAAATAATCGTGAATGTAGAACTTGTGCCTGTTGTAGTCCTTGTCATCGACCTTGTAATCTCCGAACGGCACATTGCCCACAACAGCATCAAAGCTGTCATTTTCAAACCTTGTTTTTTCAAAGCCCTTTATCTGAATATCCGCATCGGGATATAACTGCTTTGCAATTCGTCCCGTAAGGCTGTCAAGCTCTACTCCGTAAAGCTCGCTATTTCTCATATTTTCAGGCATAGCACCGAAAAAGTTTCCGATGCCCATTGCAGGCTCTAATATCTTTCCGCTCTCAAAGCCTATATTTTTCAGTCCCTCATAAATCGCATTGATTATAACGGGAGAGGTAAAATGTGCGTTCATAGTGGAACGCCTTGCCGCCATATACTCATCATCGGTCAGAAGCTCTTTCAGCTGTGCATACTCATTGCTCCAGTCTTTATTGTCGGAATCGAATGCCTGCGGTATTGCTCCCCAGCCTGTATAGCCTGAAAGAACAGCCTGTTCTTCGGATGTGGCAGTTCTGTTTTCAGCTTCGATATTGTTCAGAGTGCGGATAGCTTCAACATTGGCAGCGAAACGTGCTTTCGGAGTTTTCACACCGAGATTTTCGTCTGTTATGACAAAATTCTGTGAGTTGGAAACATTATGTTCCAGTGGAACATCGGCTATTTCTTCCTGTTCAAAATGTTCCACCGGAACATCGGGTACAGCTTCAACAAATTCGCTTTCATTTTCTTCCACAACGGTAAAACCGCTTGCGAGAAAATCCGAGATATCCATTCGGGAGGTATTTCCTAAAAGGTTTTCCGTTTCGGTGAATGTAATAACGCTTCCGTTTATATCTGAAATAGTGAGCAGTTCATCATTGATGTCTATCAAGTCACCGATTTTGGGAGTATAATCATTTGCTTTCTTTTCGGACTTATCTTCTGTGGGAGAATTTTCTTTTTCCTGTTCCTTTGTAGGATTGCCGAGAAAAACACCATTTTCGGCAAGCTTATATCTGTCGATATTCTGTGTGGCAAGATAGGTTACTCCGCCTGTCTGCTCTAAATATGAAATACCCACGTCATCGGGATAAATGCCTTTTTCCGATTCTACTGTGTATTCACGTCCGTTATATAAGAATACATCTCCTACCTCGACTTCATTGCCGGACTTCTTTCTTCCCGTATCAGCCACGGAAACGGACTGCTTTTCCTTTTCTGCGGCTCTGCTGTGTACCTTTTCAAAATCCATAGGCTCGCACTTTTCAATGTCATAGCCTGCATCTTCCATTACAATAGTAAATGCCTGTCGGAGAGTAATGCTCACATCATCATACACTCCGCTGTCGGTCACGTTATAGTCACCGTCATAGAAAGTGTAGTCATAGCTGTCATCGTCACGCTCAAACATTTCCGCATATCCTGCATTGGGTATCATAAACGCAAGCCTGTCCTCTGTTGCTTCAAACTCAAAAAGTCTGCCCTCAAGCACGGTGGTATTGCCGTTTATATCCGTTATGGAAATGTTCTTTGCAGAATCGTTTCTCATATCCTCAAAGAATTCCTGCACTTCCGCAAGCATACCCTGTCGGGTGATAGTTGTATCTCCCTCGTCATAATCGGGCATATCATCGGCTTCGTATGTAAACTCCTTGTATCGGTTTATAAGATACGAGGAATTCAGATTGCTGAATGAAATAGTGTTCTTGATATGCAGGAAATCATCGGGCTGATCCTTTCTGCGGTCATACTCTTTGGTAAGGGTAATTTCCGACAGCTTGGAAAGGTCGATTTTCTGCTTTTCCACTTCAAAGAAAAGGTCGGTAACATCAGCCATACCAAATGAATCCACATAAAATGCGGAGCTGACGTTATTATCTTCAAGCACGATAACGTCGCCGACAGAAAGGCTGTGACCTCTGAAATCTTCGGGGCGGTCAATGTTGAATTTGGTATAGATATTGTCAAGAATAACTCCCCTGCCCTGACTTCTGCTTACGTCCGAAACATAACCGCCGTAAACTTCCTCATAGTTGTTTTTGTCAAAGGGCAGATTGAACTTTTTCAGCTCGTTCCAGCTGTTAAAGGACAGCCTTGAATATTCCTCGCCCCTTTTCACCTGATATATGGAATACTTGGGTGCGTTGGCTCTCTCGGCTCTTTCTTCGGGAGTGATGTATGTTCCCCTATCCAAAGCTGTCATAACTGCCTTGCCGACTTGTTCCCATGAATATTCCGACAGATCGGACAGAATGATGCCGTTTGCATCTGCTGAATAGCCGTCCAGTCCGAAGCCCTGTCTGTCGCTTAAAACAATGCTCTGAATATATTCGGAAAGTTCTTTGGCAGAGGGAGCTTTGCTGTTATAGTATTCCTCTATCATAAACTTTCCGGGGTGATGTGCAGTGAGCTTTTCGGAAAGAATATCCGCCGCATCGTGCGAAGCTTCCTTATCAAGCGAATAAAATTCTTCTGCCCATTCCTTTGCGGCGGAAAGCGAAGAAAATCCCACACTTTCAGATGATACGGGAATAATCCTTTCACCTGTGTCATATTCAACATCATAGCTGTTGTTTTCATTCTGACTTATCCAGAGAAATCTGCCGTATGTTTCGGAGTTTATTTCCGCTGCCCAGCTTGTAGGCTTTTCCGTTTCCTCATCAATGGATTCGGCTATTTCTTTCCATAAAAGATTTCCGGAAGTTTCCTTTTCATATCCTTTTTCACGGACAGCAATGGAAAAGCCTGCCGACTGTGCATTTATAAGGTCATTTCTGACTTCATCAATGCTTACCGCCGTGTCGGAATTATCATCACTTTCCCAAGCTCTTTCAATGTCATTGCTGTTTGTGCTGTAATAGAAAATCAGCTTATCATCGGGAGTCTGTACCTCGATATGGTCTATCTCTCTCATATCCGCATCAATGCCGATGTCGGGAACAGAAAGATGAAATATTTTGTTTTCATATTCTTCGACCGCATCTGTTCCGATAGAATAAAACTCATCAAAGTTCAGCTCGGAAAGTGCAAGCTCATTCATTTCTTCAAGGCTGTTGTATTTTTCAGCCTTGACAAGCTCCTCATTAAGCGTATAGCTTATTCTGAAAGAAACAAGGTCAATTTTCATCTGAAAACCATACTCATTATTTTCGCCAAGCTCGGTGTAGCCTGCGGAAATATGTTCAAGGTCATCAAATTCGGCTTCATCATCGCCTGCAAATTCCGATGCCAGATAACTGCGGATATACTCTTTCGCTTTTTCAAGCTGAATATCTTCCTGCCCGCTTTCAAGCATTTCTTCGGGAGTTTCTATGCTGTATTCATTGTATTCCAGAGAAGTTGTGTACTCTGACTTCATCACATCGTCAAGGTGCTTTTCGATAAAATCGGCTTCATCGTATGATGATGTGACCGATTCATTATCCAATGCACCGATCATACAGAACTCAACGGAAACATCGACTTCATCGACCTGATTTGCAGAGATGTAATCCTGATACCGTTCAAGCCCGTGAATATCATATCTGTCAACATATTCGGGAACAACAAATCTGTTATCGCCGTCAATGGTTACTACGGAGAATGTAATGGAATTGTGTTCAAGGTCAAGGGCATCATATATTTCGTCCTGCTCCTGTTCTTTCTGTTCGGGTGCAAGTTCTCTGTTCTTTTCGATATATGAACAGACAGTATCGGCAAAGAGATTTACCAAGCCGGGGTGTGCGGTAAGATAATACTCCCCTTTCTGACGCATTACATCATCGGGATAATCTTCAAGGAAAGCATTTGCCCAAGCCTTGTTTTCATTGGATATGCGTCCGTCCCAATTCTTATCGTCAATATTAACGGCAGAAACAAGTGCAATGCGTTCAATAGGATACCTTTCAAGCAGATCGTTTAACGCACCCTCCGAATTCAAGCTGTTGTCATTGTAATGCTTGCTGATAAAAGCATCAATCATATTTGCACAGGCGTGATTTTCATTTCTGCTTGCTCTGTATATGTCAAGCTCGTTCAGCTCTCTTGCTTCGGGAAGTGATTTTGCATAAACGGGAACATTGCTGAAAACTGTTTCTTCCTGATGTTCCACCGGAACATTTCCCTGTTTGATATGTTCCTTTTCAGAACGTTCCAGTGAAAGAAGTATTCTGTCCGCTCTGTCCTGCAAAACCGTAAGCACATCGCCATAGCTGTTTGCGGATTCATTCTTGTTCCATTCCTGATATACTTCGTTCAGTACATTTTCGTTTGAAAGAAGTGCCTTTATCTGCTCGTCTGTAAGGTCAAGCTCCTCATTTTCCGCATAAGTACGGATATTGTCCTTTGTATTTATCTCATAAGCGGAAGAAATGATAACTTCGGGCTTCTGATTCATCAGGTTGGAAACGAAGAAATTGTACTCGGCTGATAATCTTTCGGATAACTGAACGTTCAAAGGTTCATTGGAAATCTCCAGATGTTCCGGTGGAACATTTTCAATCGGAGCATTTTCGGAAACAGTTTCCTTGGAGACTATTTCTTCAAAATCCGAAAGTTCAATGCCGTTATTATCTGCATATTCCTCGGCTGTATCTCTGCTTTCAAATGTGGGTACATTTCCATTGGGTTCTGCATACACATTTCTTTCGGCGGCGGTTTCCTTGCTCACCTCGGAAATATAAAACGCTTCTTCGGCTTTGTCAATGCGGTATGCGGAGGGGTGGAAAAACTCGTTGTTTCCATCATTATACATTTCACGGACCATATCCATATTTCTGAAACCGACTGTCTCGCCTGTTTCGTTATTGCGGATATTCACAAAACCGTTTGTGTCAGCAAGCCTTTCAAAGCCTGCACGAAAAAGCTCATTGATAATATCGGCGTTATGGATATTGTCTATCATACGGTTGACCATTTCCGCATTTTTTCTTCCGCTTACGGTAATTGTTGCGGAATTTGCGAGTATTCTTCCCGAAAATCTTATGCTTGCATCTCCCGACAGAAGATTTGCGACCTGCATAGCGGTTGCAGGGTCGGTGTTTATAAAGCTCCTGTCCTTTATCTTTGAATACTCGATATTGCCGATGATACGCTGATTGCTTTGAACCGTATTCTTATATTCGGAAGCAATGGCATAAGCTCTCTGTGCATCAGCCTTGCTTACTGTAACGGTATTTCTGTAGCTTCCGTATGTGGCTGAAAACATAATTCCCTCTGCACGAAGCCTGTCCATAACCTTGTGGATATTTTCTCCGTTAAGGTCAATGTAGGCACAATTTCCCTTTATGCTGTTGTAATACTCCTTGTTTACATATTCGGTCATATAACATTACTCCTCTCATTAAGCAGTTTTACAACGTAATCGGCATTCTTACCGTCGGGGATATTTTGAAGTAAAAAAGCAACTTCCTTGTATGATACATTCTTTTCTCCGCAAAGACGGGTTATCTCCGCAATTTCCTCGGTCTGTATCTCCTTCTCGATTTTTGCTATCTGTGCGTGAATACTGTCGGCTTTCTTTTCAGCTGCTTCCTTTACAACAGCAGCTTTCTCATACTTTTCCTTGAGCATCATCAGCTTTTCAAGCCTTTTTTCTTCTCTTGTCTGCTTGGGTGCTTCCTTCTTTTCGGCTTTTTCTGCTGCAACAGCAGTTATAATTTCATCACTCATCTTGCAAGTGCCACCTTTCTTGACTGTTCATCTGTAATTTTCTGTATTGCCTTGTCTGCCCAGTTTCTCATAGCATCAACTTTTTCCGAAAATGGAACAGTCTTTTTTGCTTTGAGAAGCTCATTAAAATCCTTGACATTGTTTGCCCTGCACTCCGTAAAATATTTACAGCGTGAACCAAACTGATTTGCAAAGTTCTGCCCCGCCTGATCGTTATCCACACAAAGGGTAACAGGCAATCCACCGGCAAGCAGTTTTTCCACAACATTCGGCTTCAGCCCTGCCATTGCCGCAAATGTGCAGTCGGTCACATCGGGGTGAAGTGCCATAAAGCTCATAAGGTCAATGGAGCTTTCAAAAACGTATGCTTTCTTCGGCTCGCCCTTATCATACCGAAAGAAGCTCTCGGACGTTCCGGGTGCAACTCCCTTGTAGTTTTTTAGCTTTTCCGACACTTCCGCATCAACCGCATTTCTGTCAATATTTCTGCTCTGAATTTCGGATATTTTCCCGATAACAGCATCATAGCCTGTGCTGTCAGTAACGATGTTGGCATTATTTTCGTAAATATATCCTGCAAACCTTACACTTCCGTTTTTAAGCTCCTTATCAAGAAGCTCTGCTATGTACGGCTCTGTGGGGATAACTTTTTTATCCTCCGCAAAATCGGAATACCTTGCATTTCCGACAGTATAGCTTTTTCCGCTTGTGCCGTGAATTTCAGCTCCGCAAGGCTTACCGTCCGATTTATGCAGATACACCGCATTTCCCTTTGTGTCCTGATACAGCACTCCTGCACGGATAAATTCATTGACTATGCTCGGATCAATGCACCTTGTTTTCGTAAGATAGCTGTAAACTCTGCGGTTGTCCGCACCCTTTTCGGGCATTACAAATTCGGGCTTCGGTTCGGGAACTGACGGAGCCGCCGTTCTGTACTGAGAAGTATATTTTGTATTGCTGTCCGTTCGTTCGGTTTGTCCCAGTTCTCCGTCAAGTGCTGTTCGTACAGCATCCTTGAAAGGCATATCAAAAACTTTCATCAAGCAGTTTACAAGTCCTACACCGCCTTTCTGCTGTGAGTGGATATAAAACTGATTGGGAATGGTGCTGTCCTTTACATAAAAGCCACCGAAGCCTGCAATGTGAGTTTCGGAACGTATCTTTTTACAGGAATATCCCTCATGACGGAAATAGTCGGATATGCTCCTTTCGTTTGCACGCTGTATCTGTTCTTCCGTATAAAGCATTATCTCGCACCTCCGTCCTTTTTCATCACATTTTCTTTCTGCATATTCTTCTCACTGACTTTTTCTATAGCCTTATCAGCCCACTCTTTCATTGCCGTCACTCTGTCGGCAAAAGTTACGCCGTCATTGGATTTTTGCATTGAATAATATGGAGATTCTTTCGGAAATACCCTGCTCATATCATCAACAGCCTTATCCAACGGCATTGAGGCATAAATATCATTGTTGTAGGCAGTAAGGGTGTTTTCATCAATATTTATCTCAACTGCAAGCGTATCTCTGCTCTGATTTTCATAAGCAAAATCCGTTTCGGAAAGTATTTCGACCGCCTTATCAGCTATTGCCTTGAAAGGAGCTTTTTCCTCAAGGCAGTATAAAATATCCTGCAATGGTCTGTCAGTTTTCATATATTCCGTAAAGCCGTTCTGCTCAACGGATATAAGCAGTTCGGGAGTGGAAGCTGCCAGAACATCAAATATGTTCATTTCCTGCTTCTGCTCTGATATGCCGCTTTCCATAATTTCAGCCGAACTGATTGTCTTTTCGGAATATGCTTCAATCTTGTCAGCGATAAAGTCCGCAAGCTCTGAAATATCGGGCATAGTATCCGAAGTCTGCACGGCGTAGGTTCGGAGTGCATCAACAATGGTATCAAGCCCCTGCTCCTCGGTCGGGTTTGCAAAGGTGTCGATTATCATATCCGAAACATCATTTACAGCTTTCTCGTCTTCAAGTCCATCGCTTTTCACAAAAACCTCCGTGGCTTTCATAGCAAGATATGAAACATAATTATGCTCATCGGCACAAACCACCTTGTTTCTGCCTGTTTCCTTTGCTTCATACACGGCATTGTCCGCTTTCTTGAACTCCGCATCAAATACAGCTCTTGCATTGTCGGGTGTAAAGGGAACATCGGGCCGCATTTCGTGAACACCGATAGAAGCCGTTACGGAAATGTTCATTGGCTTTCCGTCCTGCATAATTTCATTGACATTATTTTCAATGTTCCTGCGAAGTGTTTCTGCCATATCGATTGCCTGTTCGGGAGTGTCGGTTATGAGTACAGCTACCATTTCCTCACCGCCCATTCTGAAACAGTTATTTGCTCCGTCCCTTGTGAAATCCTTTAAAACTGCGGCTGTGCCTTTGAGGATAATATCTCCTGCATCGTGACCGTATGTATCATTAACACCCTTAAAATGGTCGATGTCGCTCATAAGGATATTCACGCTTTTTCCCTCCGAAAATGCCTTGACCATAGTGTTTGCAAGGTACTCGTTAAGTCCCTGACGGTTGAACATTTTTGTAAGCTCGTCCGTTATCCTGCCCTGATGCTGATATTCCTTTTCAAGCCCAAGCTTTATGTTTTCAACGAACGTTCCGCCCTTAACAAAGTTTCGGGAAAGGTCGTCCGTATTGAATCCGCCGCTTTTTTCTGCGGATATAACGCCAAGAGTATTTCCGTTTCCCGACACAAGAGGAATATATGCCTTTATACCCTCGTTTTGTATTTCCTGCTTATCTGAAATGCTTTTAAGCTTTTCAGCCTGCTCTTTTGGTATCCAGCTTCTTCCCTCGTCCTCGGCGAAGAATTTGTTATTCACGCTGTCCATACAGTAAAATGTGACCTTATCGCTGTCGGTGAGCTGTTTTGCGGCACTTTCTATTTCTGTCATTACCTCGTCAATGCTCTGACTTTCAGTCATAGCCGAAATAAAACGGTTTATTGTGTTCAGCTCTGCCTTTATCTCAATATCGTTCGATTTCAGTTCTTCAACTTCCGCACGAAGCGAATGATTTTCCTTTTCCAGATCTTCAAGCCTTTTGAGTATCGCTTCAAGGTCAATGCTGTTCATATCAACCATATTTTTTCACTCCCTCCGTTATATAAGAAAGCAGTCTGCATTGAAGGTATATTCAGCCCTGCTGTCACCCTCCGCAAGCTTTTCCTGTACACCGTCTATTGCATCCTGAATTGCTTCCAGATATTCCGCAAGCAGACGGAAGTCCGCATCGGTTATGATCGTCCATTCCGCTTCCGTATCAAATTCTTCCCTTTCTTCGGGAAGTGTGGGGTATGCACCCTCAACATCGGAAAAATACTTTTCAAAAAACTCCCTTGTATGAAGCTTTCCGTCTGTGCCGTATATGTTTACTCCGATAGTTTTCAGAGTTTCCCGTATAAGAACCTTCATTACTTTTTGCCCTCCTCCGTGATCCCTGCATCACGCTCATTTTTCAGCTTTGCCTGCTGTGCTTTTATGTCAAGCTTCTTTTTTGCATAAGATTTCAGTTCGCTCAATTTCTGGAGCATTTTGTTGCTTCCTTTTTTCAGTGAATACTGCTCCTCGATCATTCGCTGTGCATATTTTCTGTCATTCTGAGCAAGCTTTTTCATCTCCGCATCGGGGACAACGATACTGCTTCCCTTTTTCTGAATAAGCTTTGAACGTGACCATTCCATAACGGTTGTCCATACATTGTTGTAGTCAAAGGGTATCCTGCGGAATTTCTCACTTTCAAGCGAACCGATTTTTCCGTCCATATACAGAAACAGCTTTTTCTTTCCGCAGAATGTGACCTCAATAACCGTTCTATCCGCAGGCCTTTTAAGCTGTATAAATGTATTTGCGGCAAGCTCCGTAAGCTCATCGTCCGACATATCCGCATCATCGGATACCGTTTGTGCAAGGTCGATGATCTCGGTGCAGTCAAAGCTGCTGCCGATCTCTATCCTTTTGTCCGCATATTTAGTTGTTCCATAATCGAACCAGTTCACTTCATCTCCGCATATCTCACGCTTTCGGGATATTGCCGAAACGGAAAGCTTTCTCTTGTGCCTGCGGACAAAAGCTGTGTACTCATTCACAAAATTTTCGTCAAATGGTATTCCGCTGTCCTTTGCATAATGAATAAACTCGACGGCATACGGTCGGTCATATATCTGCTGAATATAGAATGTGTTGTTCAGATTTATGACAAAGGGCATATCGGGCATTATGTCATTATCCGGAATGTCAGTTTTTTTGTTATCGTCCCTCTTGGGATCCAGTCTTTTCTCAATGCTTTTGTTATCGGGAAATTCCTGTCTGAATTGGTCTATTGTTAAAATCTTTATCTTTTCCGGGGTAAATACACCCATAAGTTCATCGGCGTTCAGCAGAAATGTAAGGAAATTAACGTCCTTTATGAATACAAAACCATTTCGTATGGTGGTGTAGGCTGTTTCGCAAAGTGCCTGTGCCTTGTCAAATCCTATGATCTGAATTTCGGGGTGTTTTTTTGAATTGATGCAACAAAACAGCATATTTTGAATAAGATGCTCCGAAACACGTTCTTTATCGTCCATATTCGACTGCTTTATGACAAAGCTCTCGGCAGCATAAATATCTGCCTTGTATTTGTCTGCGTTCCTTGCAATGCTGTCCAGATTCGCATAGCTGATAAATCCTGCACCGTACATAATGAGCAGATGTGCAAGTGCATCGGAGAACCGTTCTGACGATATTGTGGGGATTTTATCATCGGGAATGGTTCTGACCTCAATGTCATCGGGGACTTTAATATTGCCTATCTTTGCGATAAAGGCAGCTCGCCATAGTTCGGAACCGATAACCGATTCCTCGGTGCAATAGTTATATATCTGATCCTTTTTCTCTTCCATAACTTGTTACTTTTCCTCCGAAGCCCGAATATTAGCATACTTGCCGTTAATCACCATAACATAGGCTTTCTTCTCACCCTCGCCGTTCAGCTGCTTTCTGACCCTATATATCTTTTTCCCCGACAACAAGTCAAAAGCGTTTGACGATGTAATGGTGATGCCGTTGTATCTGTCCTCTTTCCACAAGGTAAATTCGCACCCGTCTTTTCCGCTTTCACAGTAAAAATTTGATTTGCCCTCAAGCACGTTCTTTCCGCATAAAGGACAAGTGCCGACTTTCTTCTTTTCCTGTGATATTCTTTTCAAATTGATGTATTTGCCCGTATCTTCAAGAACGTACTCGGCTTCATATTCCTCTCCGTCCCTGCTGACAGCTTTCATCTTCACGGGGTCGCCGTTAAGGAGCTTCACCGCCTTTTCTGGTGTTACGCTGCTCTTTAAGAATTTATCCTCTTTCCAAAGGGTAAATCCGCAGCCGTCATTACCGCTTTCGCAATAGTAGTTTTTCTTACCCTCATAGATGTTTTTTCCGCATCTCGGACAGATGCCAACAGGCTCTCTCTTGGGTGAATTGGGATTATCCGAATGAACGGGAGTTCTGTTTCGGTCGGGACTTTTTTCAAGCTCAATAACAGACCTTACATAGTCCTTTACGTCACGGATAAACGGCTCGGCACTTATGCCTTTTTCCTTGATGTTTGTAAATATCTGCTCCCACTCGGCTGTTCTTTCAACGGACTTTACGCTGTCGGGAACAGAAGCAATGAAGTCCCTGCCAAACTGTGTTGATACAATATTTCTGTGATTTCTCTCCGCATATCCTGCCCTTATCAGATCTTCGATAACTTCCGCTCTTGTGGCCTCCGTTCCGATACCCTTTCCCGATACAGCGGATTTCAGTTCCTTATCCTCAATACGGTTATCTATGTTGCTCATAACCGAAAGCAGGGTCGCATCGGTGTAATGCTTCGGGGGCTGTGCTTCTATCTCCTTGACTTTTATGCCCTCGGCGGTAAATTTATTACCCTCTGTATATTTGTGAGCAGAGGTGCTTTCTTTCTTATACTCTCTGTCATATTCTTTCCAGCCAATCTGAACGGGAGTTTCTGTTTTCAGCTTGTATGTAATGTTGTTGCAGTCAAAAATATAGTTGGTTTCCGTATATTTGTAGGGCTTATCTACGGCACAAAGCAGGCGGTTCACCACAAGTCCGTAAATGTTTTTCTCAATTTCCGAAAGAGCATCAGCCTTGCCTGTGAATGCTTCGGGAATGATAGCGTGATGCTCGTGGCCGTTCATTCTGCTGTTGTTGACCACTCTTTCATCAAGGTTAAGCCCCTGTGTGGTGAGCCTGTCCGCACGTTCCGCATATTCGGGGATAGCTGCAATTCTATCAACAATGCGAATTACAGAGTGTTTCATATCCTCGGAAATATAATTGCAGTCCGTTCTCGGATAGGTCAGAAGGCGTTTTTCGTATAGGCTCTGAGCCGCATCAAGGGTTTCCTTTGCGGTATAGCCGTACTGTTCATTCGCTTCCTGCTGTAATGATGTGAGATTATGGAGCAGAGGTCTGTTTTTGCTCTTTTCCTCGCTTTTTGCGGAGATGACCGATATTTCCTTTCCGTTTGCCGAACGCATCTGTCTTTCGGCTTCATCACGGGTATCAAAAGCAGTTTCGGACAATGCTCCGTCGGGCATTTCAAGTCGATAGGAAACGCTCTTTTTGAAATTCTGTATCTCGTTATCCCTTTCAACGATAATTGAAAGAACGGGAGTTTTTACCCTGCCGATATGATGTGCATAGTTATCAAGCACACCATAGAGCCTTGAAAGATTCATACCGATTATCCAGTCCGATTTCTGTCTTGCAAGTGCGGAATAATATTCGCCGTCATAATCGCTGTCGGGAGGGAGATTTTTCAGCTGTTCCCTTATTGCTTCGTCCGTCATAGAATTACACCATAAACGCTTGACTGGCTTGGTACAATGATTTGCTTCATAGATGTGACGAAAGATAAGCTCGCCCTCTCTGCCTGCGTCCGTTGCACAGATTATTTCCTCAATATCGTCCTTGTTCATAAGCTCGGAGATAAGACTTCGGAGTTCCTCCGTATCTTCTCCACAGGGGAAAATCTTAAAATCGGGGAACATAGGAAGCTCTTCAAGCTTGTATGCTTTGGAATATCCGTAATCTTCGGGTTCTCCCAGACCATAAAGGTGTCCCCTTGCATTTACAACGTAATAGTTGTTGCCGAAATAGCAGAACGCCTTTCCGCTTTTGCTGTATATCTTTTCTCTTGCTCCCACAACGTGGGCAAGTATCTTTGCCGTGCTTGGCTTTTCTGCTAAAATAAGTTTGTTCATTTCTTTATCTTCCCTCCGCTTTCTTCAAGCTTCACAGCATTTCTGCACTTAACGATAAACAGCGATACAGTCAGTCCGCCGAATACGATAAAATGAGCCTTGCTGTCGTCCCATATTTTTTCTATGATGTCGGGTTCATCATTTTCGGGAGCTTCCTCCGCTATCTCTGTGGGAGGAAGCTCCCTGCTGTCCTGCCATTTTCTCCACTCGGAAGCAGCGGCAGCAGCTATCAGCAGGGCGATGATTATGACGGTGTATTTGAACCACTGCTCACCCTTATATCTGCCGATAAATTCTTTTATTTTCAAAAAATATTTTTTCATAAGCTCTCCTGCCTTTATCCCTCGGTGAACGGCGTATTGACCTGCCAGAGTCCCGAATTGGGAAGCTCGTCCTTTATGAGCTTCTCATAAAACTCCATAGCCTTTGCATTATCCTTTGCTCCGAACTGCCGGAAGCCGCTTTCATCAATATCCAGTTCCTTTTTGAACATATCAATATATGATTCAAGTATCCTTTTGCAGTTCTTCTCATCAACGCCAATATCCTCCGCTTCGGTAAGCTCCATAACCTTTTTTAGAAGTTCATCTGCGGACAGACACTCGCCGATCTCGCCTGTCAGATTATCGTGATCGCTGTCACAGTAATATTCCCAGCTGTATCCGCTTTCGCAATCACCAGTAAGCCTGCGTTTGCAGTTTTGTCCGATACAGGGGTTATTGTGAGTAATCTCTGCGGTAATGCTTATATACTCCGTTTTTTCAAAGAAATCCATAATATCCTGCGGAGTGATGTTAAGGCTCGGTTCTGTTTTCTCCGCATCGGGATCGGCATTGGAATCATCGGGCTTCATAGTTATAAGGCTTTTATATAAAGCGATATATGACAGCAGTTCTTCCGAAGAAAGCTCACTGTTTATCTCAACATTTCCGAAGCCGTTAGTTCCGACAATAGGCTTTTCGTTAAATTCAACGGAGTCCTCTATGCCGTTTCCGCCGTTAGATATCTCCACTTCATAATGCTGTCTGTGTTCCGATGGGGTAAGTCCGTCATTAAGCTCACCGATCAGCCGCATATATTCCTCATAAGCCGCCTGCTGTGCCTGCGAAAGAGCCTGACTTATTGCACGTCCCATTGCCTGACTTATAGCCTGTGCTTCTTCGGGTGTCCTCGCCTGATTTATCAAAGGCTGAAACTGTGCCTGAATTTCCTTGATTATCTTCTGACAATACTCCGCAAAGAATGTACCGAAATCAAGCTCTGCATTTTCATACTGATATGTACCGCCGTACCAATCTCCGTAATTGAGATAGTAATAAGCCTGCGTAATATCCATATAGTTCTTGACCATAAGAGTATATCCGTCGATTATCTCCGCATTTGTTTCAGCGTTATGCTCTTCATCGGGTTCTTCGCCTGCAAGCCCGTAGGTAAACGGAGTGAGCCAACCGAAAAAGCCCATTATTATCACGAAAACAACTACTGTTATCAAAACAGGCAGAACAACGGCAAGACCTTCTCCGCCCAGAATGACGGACGCACCTTTTTTCTTCAAAAGCTGTTTGGCAATGCCTGCTTTCCCGACAGCTGCGGAATAGATCGTATCGGGGATTTTCTTATTTTCCTTTATGAAAATTTCCTTTTGTTTTCCCTTTACCTCTTTTGCCCTCTGCTTCTTGCCGTATTCCTGCTTTTCCTGCTGTAATTTATGACTGTTTCCGACCTTAGAGCCGCCCTGACTTTTGTCGGGAGCTTCAGATTTTCGGTCATCATCATTTTTTCCGTTCTTCGCTTTTTCATTTTTTCCTGTTACCTCGTCATATTTATCTATACCGAACCGATTGCCGTGGTTTCTCATACGCTCCTCGGCTCGCATTTCTCTTTTCAAATCAGTTTCAGCCAGTTTTTTTACAAGCTTTTTTGCTTCAACAGCCGCAAGTGCTGATGAAACATCAAGCACCGAACCGCTGACGGAATCGGAACGTGATACAGCCTGTCCTACCCTGCTCACACCTCCTATGACATTCTGCGTACTTTCTCCGACAGCACCGCAGACAATATTTTCAAGTGCGTTTCCCTTTTGCTTTTCGATATATCCGCTGTACGCCTTTTGAGCCTTATATGCTCTAACATCTGCATCAAACGTATCAAAAACAGCGTGTTCGGAATTTCCGAGATACTCATTTTCATAAGCTTTTCCCTGTTCGTCCTTTAAATGTTCCACCGGAACATCGGGGACTGTTTCAGACTGTCCGGCTTTTTCATCAGCCTGCGGAATATCCTCATCTTTTACAACAGCCTCACGATTCAGCCTTATAGCTTCATTGTTTATCTGTTCGATGAAAGCCGCCCGTTTCATTCTCAAAGCCATTTCGGGTGTGATCGTCTTTTTCATCTCTCCGATACTGCTTTCCGCAGGCTGTGAAATATGTGCAGGCTCAAAAGCTTTCTTATCAGACGTAACCTTTTCGGAAACAGTTTCAGAATATTTTTCTTCACTATTCTCCGAAAGCGTTTCAGAATAATCCGTCCTTGCAGTATTTATCTTTATATTTGCTTTATTCTGCTGATCCAGAAAGGCGGCACGCTTCATACGCTGTGCCGTTTCGGGAGAAATTCCGATATGCTCCGACACCGCATTTTCGGGCTTCTGAGCATTATCGGGAGTGTGACTTTTGTTTCTCCGATTTGCCGTCTGTCCGCTTGCAAAAGCCCTGCTTGCCATATTTTTTACGGGCTTGGCAGCATTTTCTTTTTCGGAAATATTTACAGACCTTTCTCCGTGAATTATTTTGCCTGTGGGAGAAATATCCCTGTTTTCTTTCTGCACATTCACAACACGGTATTTCTTTTGCGTTCGTGTCTGTGCATTAAAAGCGATCTTCGCTCCCCTCTTCTTTTCAAAAGAAGAAAGGGAGTGTTTTTCTCATGCGTTAGCTGACTTATCCTTTCTATCAACCTTTGCCATAAACAACTCCCTTTCGCATAATTATGTATTCTTGTTTTCTTCCTCGTCCTGATGAAGCATCTTCGCCGTTTCAGAGAAGTTTGTGGTCATAAGGCTGTACAGCTTCGTATCCTTGGGGAACTCGTCATAGAACGGTATTTTGGTCTTGCCGCCCAGAATGAGAAGTCCGTATCCGGCAGGAATATCATTTACAAACTGTATCTCGCTGTCATTGATATTCAGAACGTCCTGAAGCTTCGCAGCATCAGTGGGGTTCTGTTTCAGAAGCACGATAAACTCCGAGTTTGCAAGCATATTCCTTGACTTGTAATCTTTCAGCAGATCATCTACATTCTGCGTGATGCCCGTTAAAATATCGCCGTACTTTCTTGCACGTTTCCAGAGCATCTGCAAATAGTCGAGTGAATATTCATCGGCAAAAAGCAGGTGGGCCTCATCAATGAAAATGTAGGTCTTTCTGCCCTTTTCCTTGTTCTCCGCAAGTCTGTTCCAGATGTAGTCAAGGATAAGGAGCATCGACTGTGTTTTCAGATTGCCGTTCAGGTCACGAATATCGTATGCTATAAAGCGGTTCTTCGTATTGACATTGGTCTGATTGTTGAAGTATTTTGCCGAGCCGTTTACATACATATCAATGGTGATTATGAGCTTGTCTTTCATTTCCTTCGGCACATTTTCGGTTTCTTCCTTCATACATTCAAGGAATGTACCGAGGGTAGGCATATCCTTCGGATCAAGAGTTTTCAGCACTCCCGACTTTGCGTATGCTTTCTGCACACAGCGGTCAACAAAGGACTTTTCCTGTGCGTTAAGAGGGTGCTTTGCATCCATACACGAAATGAATGATGTAACCAGCTGACATTTATCTGCGATAATATCTACTTCGGGATCGTCAAGCAGACGGAAATCGAAATCAAACATATTTATATAGTTTGTAGAACCGTTGGAGAAACGAACTACCTCTCCGCCGAACGCTTCCGCAAGCTTCCAGTATTCTCTTTCGGGGTCAATCACAAGAACGTCCGCATTTTCATCGCCTGTGATGATGTTGGTAATTTCCGTTTTGACCTTGAATGACTTGCCGCCGCCCGAAGCCGCAAGATAGAAACCCGATGGGTTTATAAGCCCTGTCACACGATCAAAAAGGATAAGGTTATGGGAAAGCACATTCATTCCATAGTATGTTGCGTGTTCCATCTGCACCTCACGGACATTGAACGGCATAAATATCGCAACGGATTCCGAGGGCATTGTGCGGAGATAGTCAAATTTTCTCTGATAGCCAAGCGGCAGGCAGTCTGCCATACCGTGTTCCTGCTCCCAAGCCATTTCGCCCTTGATACAGCCCGAACGCTTGAGGGTGCTTTCGATAACTTCAACGCTCTCGTTAAGCTCGTCAAAGGTATCTGCTTTTATAAGGATCTGCGTGTTCACCATAAAAAGCTTCTGATCCTTGACGGTGATCTTATCGAATACGCTTACCATTGCATCACGCTGATTTTTTATTCTCTGAGGCATCTGTGAAGAGAAGTTTCCGTGCTGTGCCGCCTTGACCTCTCGCTTTGCCATATCCGTATCGACTGCGGTGATCTGATGCTGTACAAGCTTTCTTGCTTCCGCACTGTCGTATGTTTCAATGTTTGTCGTTACCATAATTTCAATGCCCGTTCCGAGAAGTCCCGTTAAAACATCCGATGTAGCCGTTGAGGGATATTCACGGATATACAGCACCTTTGCGTACTTGTCATTGAACATAAAGTAGTCCTTTTTGAAGTCGAAATAGTCTGGACTGCAATAAAGCTTTTCCCTGCCCTTTGCAAAATCTTCTTCTGTAAGAACGGGAACAGTCATTTCATCAGCTCCCACAAAGAAATCACGGAGCATTTCAATACGCTCCTGCGAGGTCAATGCACGGAGAGCAGTGTTTCCGATGCGGTTAAAGGTATTTGTAGCGGTTATATCAAGCGTTCTGAAACGTCTGACCGCTGTTTCCTCATCGGGAGCTTTTATCGTAAGGGTTATGTACATATGCTTCTGAACAGCGTTCTGTCCCTTGCGGATATTTGCTTCAAGCACCTTGCTGTTGAACTCATAGCGGTAATCGAAAAGTGCGTCCGCTTTCTGCGGCATAAGTGTCGCCTTTTTAAACTCCTCCATATTGAGCCGACTGTTCCAGCAGCATATCTGACAGTCAACGGTATCGTCCAGAATACCGAGAAATTCGATATATCTTTCAAGATACATATACTGCTGTTCCTCGTCCGCAAGATTGAAGTTTATATCATCAAAGGTATAAGCCTTTGAGTACATTTTCTTTCCGAGGAAGAAAATATCGTCGGAAAGAACTTTTTGATATGGAACAGTGGAAAGCACCTTTTTTGAAAGGTTCTTCTTTTCCCTGTCCTTTTTATCCTTCTTTGCCTTTTTGCCATTTTTCTTATCGGGCTTGTCTGCGGCAAGACGGACGGCATCCCTGTCCCTTGCGGACATTGGTGCATCTTCGTCATCTGTGGCAGTCTTTTTTGACCTCTTTTTTACAAATGCCATTGCTCCTGCAAGAACAGCAATTACAGCAGGAACGGCAATAAATGCGGGGTTCTGAATCAGTAAACTGCCGACATTTCCGCTTGGCTGAACAGTTTCCGTTACAGCTTCGGTGACTGCTTCGGTTTCCTGAATTACTTCCGATACGGCTTCGGTCTGAATTTCCTCTGCAACAACAGATTCAATAACCTCTGCACTTGTTTCGGAAATTTTCTCCGCTTCGGAGAAAACAGATACTTCCGTCTGAACTGTTTCAGTTTCGGAAACTCCTGCTTCTTCAAGTGACTGCGATACTGCATTTGCCACGATGCTTGAAATAATGTCATCATTATTTATTTCCGCATCGGCAGGCACTTCCGTTTCTGACGTATGTTCCAGTGGAACATTTTCCGATATTTCGGTTTCCATAACGGAATTATCCATTATTTCAGAGATGCTTTCTGTCGGAACATTCGGCTGTTCTCCTGTCATTTCCGTAACCTCGGTTACAGCTGTCACAATGCTTTCTTCACCCATTTATTGCCCTCCTTTAGACTTGTGTTTTTTTCTCTTCTTTGCTTTCTTTTCAGCCGCACGTTCCTTTTCAAGCCCGTTCAGCCATATTTTTCTCACTTCATCGTGTATCTGAACTTCCTCCGGAAGATAGGTCATTCCCCTTCGCTGTTTGCCCGCATAAAACTCAAATAGGGTCGAAGCAAACTTCTCAAAAGGCATACCGTTGTATTTCATAAAGCCCACCGCCGCAAGCGGAGCGAGCTCAATAATGACGATATACATAAGAATATCTGTGGGAATGAAATTCTTTCCGATAAGGAATGTGAGAACAGCAAGTGCAATCATTGCAATTCCGCATACAAACTGGCGTATGGTAAGTCCAAAGAAAAACTGCTCCTTGTACTCCGTAACGTCCTGCGGAATATCTGCCTTTATCATCAAATCACCTCTTTCAGCCCGTTCAGAATGTGGGCGATAACGTCAACAGTCCAGCCGTTGCCGATACATTTATATCTCTGCGTATTGGATATTCCCTCGGTGTAATTGTCGGGGAGCGTCTGTAAGCGTTCCGCTTCCACGGGAGTGAGCTTGCGGACAATATAATCACCGTCGGGCAGGTCGATCTTATAAAGACCTGTCTTTGCTCCCTGACCGCCGCCGTTTGCTGATAAGGTAACGGATTTTCCACGAACGGAATATATCCTCTGCCACTGACCGCCTTTTCCGTATTCGCCTACACGGACAGGCTGTGCTATTGCGGTAGTTCCGCCCTTGAAGCCCTTGTTGGTTATGAGCGTTGCTTCGCCGTATTTGTAATAGCCAGCCATAAAGGTTCGGGACTTTTCTCCCTCGCCGTTATATGTATTGAACGGGATAGGCTCTGCAACCATAGAATCCTTCTGAACGGTAGTAAGACAGTTGCTTTTCCCGTCCTTTCTTGCTTCGATAAACTGTTCTGTGCCGCCAATACATTTTGCTGAACGTTTTCCGCTTTGAACATATCTCCCACGCTGTGCCACTCCGACAGGCTCGGCTATCATACTCCGCTGACTTCTCTGCAATGTGTTCCATAAAACAGCTCCGTCATAGCTTGCGGTCATACAGTAGCTTTTGTCCTGCCACGGCAGTCCGCTTTCAAGAATATCTTTAAGCATGATACCCTTGTCCACAGGCTGACTGACATTGGGAATATTTGTCCAATAGCACCTCTTCCTCTGCTGTGCGGAAACAAGTGCCGAATTTATCATTATGGGCTTTACTCCAAGCTGTTCGGAAATAAAGTCCTTTATGTTTTGGTGTATGCTGTTGTTGTTTTCATACAAAAAGTATTTACAGACGCTTTCACGCAAAGCTCGGACATATTCCATAAAAAGCTTACCTCCCATACCGTCGGGAGTAACTTCTCTGCCCGTTTTGGCAATGCTCCAATAGGTGCAGGGAGAACCGCCGATAAGCAGGTCATATCCCTTGAAATCGGAATAACTGCCGCCGAACACATCTCCGTGATGAACTATTTTGGGGTAGTTTTTCTCGGAAATTTTCACCGCATATTTGTCAATTTCAAAAGCGTCATAGCTTTCAACAGGTATGCCTGCACGCTCCAGAGCCGCCATTCCGCAGGATATTCCGTCATATAAGCTCAATACACGCATATTAACCTCCCAAAGCACGCTTTGTAATATCGCCCGACTTTGCTACAGTTACCGCAAGCATTACAACGCTTAAAACAGGGGTTGCGTATTTGAATATGTGCATAAGAAGTCCTGCTCCGTCCAGTCCTGCCGAGAAATCAAGCGTGAGATTTGCGGAAATAAGCGTATATGCCTTGAAGCATATCGCCAGCACTCCCCACTGCATTGAAACAGCCGCAAAATTCTTGATGAATGAAATGCCGGCCGATCTTGCCTGTGTATTCACAAGTGTCGCAAGTGCCACGGGAGAGATCGCCGTAAGTATCGCCGTTTCAAACACGATGCCCAGAACCGTTATGACGATAAGCGAGAACATTACGAACATAAGGATTATGATTATGACATAGAGCAGTGTTAGGACTATGTAGTTTATGTCAAGCAGTCCGCCCTCAAGCGGAGTTCCCTGATTCATTGCATCGCCGAACGCCGCTCCTATGCCGCCAAAGGCAGATGCAAAATCCACCTCACTTTTGAACAGTCCCGAAATTATCCCCACAACGTTGTCCACGTTCTGAACTATCAATGCACTCACAACAAGCTTCATCGCCACTCTGATCGCACCCTCAATGCCGCCGTGGAAGTCGATATTGGCACAATATGTGAATGCTTCCATACAGAAAAACAAGGTCAAAAGAGCTGTGCCTGCTCCCTCGAAAATGCTTATGGCATCTCCTGCCTGACTTACAATATCAAAGCCTGCAATGCTCTGTAAAACAGCGGCAAAACCGTCAGCTTCCGTCTGCAAAAGGTTCTGTGCTTCTTCAAATGCAACTTGAAAAAAGCTTGATTCTGCCATTATGCTCCTCCTTTCTTATTCAGAAAAGGACGGCCATATTGGATATATAACCGTCCCTGTGTTTTGCTGATTATCCGACGATCAATTTCCGCCGATTGAAAGAGAAGCAGGAATGATAGCTCCGACTGCCGCAATGATCGCACCGCCGATAAGAGTCTGAAATCCTCTTGTCTTACCGTCTGCGTTATCGTCCTTGAAGCCTACGCCTGTCTGAATACCGCCGACTACGGCTACAAGCGAGCCGAGTGCGATAACACCGGGACCGAGTACGCCCATAATTGCATCGATCATTCCCTGTGCGTCTGCTCCGTCGCCTGCGGCATAAACATTCATCGCACAAGCCGATACAGCGGCAGGAATAACGAGTGCCGCCTTTCCGAGCCTTGTGTTCATCGCTCTGCCTGCGGCATTGGAAGCGGCAAGCATAGCCTTTGCTCCGACTTCGTTTGCCTTGTCCTGAAAACTGTTGATTGCTTCTGTGATCTTCATCACACAAACCTCCTTGAAAAATATAGAATTGAATTTATATAAGCAAAGCTCCTGTGATTTTCACGCACTCTTTTTTCTTTTCAAATCACTTTTCTGCCGAATCACGTTCGCTTTGATTGCAATAAAAAAAGAGCTGTAAAGCAAGCATTTAATAATGCCGCTTTATAGCTCTCATTCGCTGTTCCACACCGCTCTTTTGGCGCGCCGTTATTCAGTTTTATTTTCGGGACGCATTATCAGCTTTTTCCTTGATTCATAAATGAAATACCCATCTTTTCTCGGTTCAAGGATTATTTCCGATTTCCGCTCCATAAGCCTGTTTATTTCCTTTATCTCACGTTCCGTAAGCACCGATATTTTCTCCATATATCACTCCAAGTCAGGCTGTGCAGTACAGCTCCGTGCAATGCTCCAGCCTTTGACGTATTCCTGCCGGGATATCCGACATTATGCTTTCGGGCTGTGCAATTTCAGCACCGTCATCGTCCGAAGTTACAAACCTCAGCTTCAAAGTGTCCGCACCGACCGCTTCGCCCGTATCAATAAATTCGCTGAAATCAATAAATTCCGTTTCGGACTGTGTTTCAACATATCTGTCGAGATAATAAGCATAAGGATTGTCGGAAGCCGTTTCACCCTTTTCCGTGTCAGGCTTCCAGTCCTCTCCAAGCTCCGAATATCTCGGATGCTCGGAAAGATTGAATTTATTTGTAAAGAACGGATAAAGCCCACGCACCATAACAATGCAGTTATTGTTGTCCATAGTTGTCAGCTCGTCAATGGTCGCAAGCTCTCTGCCCATAATGGCATTATTGTAAGAACTGCTTCCCTGCTTGCCTTTGGTCTGATTTATGGATAACTGGTCGATAGTTTCCTTTCCGAGTTCCTTTGAAAGATATTCGTTTGTGAACTGATCCTTGCCGCCAAGATATATGAGTGTATCGCAGTTTCCGGGCAGTTCTTCCCATGACTTCTCATAAAGGCGTTTAAGCTGTGAGATATTTTGCAGAATGACCTGTGCCGATATTTCAAACTTTCGGCAGGTCGCAAGAACCTTTTCAAAGTCGGGTATCTTGCCCACGTTCGCAAACTCATCGAGTATAAAGCGGACGTGAACAGGCAGTCTGCCGTGATAATAATTTATCGCCCTGTCATACAGCGTATCAAAAAGCTGTGTGTACATCATAGCCGCAAGGAAGTTGTATGTAGTATCCGTTGACGGAATTACGATAAACAATGCTGTGGGCTTATCTCCCAGAGTTTCAAGACGGATATTGTCCGTATGCGTAAGATTTCTCACATTTTCCAGCTTGAAATACTGGAGCTTTGTTGTTGTGGAAATGAGAATAGACTGCATCGTTTTTCCAGCCGCCTGCTTGAATTCTTCATAATACTGCACCGACAATGCTTTCGGAGCCGCTTCCTTTCGCTTGTCAAACATAAGGTCAAGCTCTGACTTTTCTTCTTCCTTGCCCTCGATTACCTTTGCTTTATGTATAAGGTCAAGGACTCCTGCAAAATTCTGCTCTTCCTCTGTGCCTGTTTCGATCAATAGAAAACACAATGATGAAAGCAATAATCTTGTAGCATCGTATAGCAATAGGTAATTCTTTGAAATAATCTCTGAATTTTCCCCTGCTCCACACCGTGCGTGCGACTTTCACCGCACACGGCGTTCCATCGGTATTACATTTTTGTCAGATTAGTGTAGATTTCAAAGCGTTTGAAACTTATATTGCGGTGTTACCCGCCGATTTGCGTAATTTATTGATTTTATTCAGCATTGTACTGTTCGGATTTACCTTTTCAAGATAATACCTAATCGTTTCGTCGGAAGTTGCGTGTATCAATTTGTGAACATCACTGTGTATGATTACAAGATTTCCATACTCGTCTGTTCCGCCCTGATTTACCGGTTTTATATGATGACAATGGATTTCATCTATCCATAAGTCTTTTCCTGTCACCGCACATTTTCCGCATTGCACCGCATAAAGTGAAACTCGGTTGTCCATATATTCAACGCTTCTGTTTGGTATTTGTGCTGTTGCCAGCATATGTAATACCGTTGTCTTGAACTCATTGAATTTCAGGTTTTTATGAATTTCCTCTCTCCCTTCTTCGGTATATTTGCAGATAATTGATTTCTTGTACATAGGATTTTTAGTTTGTATATACCCTATCGGACATACTGCAATACCGCCGATATATCTCACCTGTTTGCTTGCGCCATAGTTTTTTCGAACATAATCACTTTTTATTGTGCCGTTTTTTTTGACCCTGTCCCGTAACCTGTTTCTCATCAGACTGTTTATCCGAAATTGTATTTTGCGACAATCAGTATTTACGTTTGTCGCATAGCGGTAGTAATTATGTATTCCCCATACCATTGAGTTATATAGACTCACCGCCAATGCTTCCTCTTTATCGTTTTTCGGATATTCGATATATTTTATCTGATTTGTCAGCTTTTCCGTTTCTCGTTTCAGAGCCTTTTCCGACATATGCGACCCGACTATATATTTGCCGCCTTTAGGAATAGCTTTTATCCGAAATCCAAGAAAATCGGAATAGTTCCTTTTGAGATTTACGACCTTTGACTTTTCTTCACTTACTTGCAGTTTCAGCCTATCATTCAACCATTGCTTTACGGCAATGAAAACTTTGTCGGCGTCACTACGTTTTCTGCAAAAAATTTTAAAGTCGTCAGCATATCTTATGATATACATTTCTTTGAGATTGCTGTGTTTACGCAAGGACGTATATTTCTTCCCGTTATCCATTGAGCCGTCTTTCTTATAGTGAGTTTTTGCTGTTTTGGTCGGAATGGTTTCCCATTGCCCCGATACCCACCAGTCAAGCTCATTCAGAACGATATTCGCTAAAAGCGGTGATAGTATACCACCCTGCGGCGTTCCTTTTTCGGGATAGATGATGCTTCCGTTCTCCAAAATAACAGGAGCTTTCAGCATTTCCTTTATGATACATATTAACTGCTTGTCCCTTATTCCCATTGTCCACATTTGCTTTATCAGCTTTGCGTGATTGACATTGTCGAAAAAGCCTTTAATATCAACGTCAACAACATAATGTAAATTCATCTGTTGTATTATTTTATAGCATTGTGCCAAGGCGTGTTCTGCTGACCTGTTAGGTCTGAAACCGTTGCTTCTTTCGTGAAATTTTGCTTCGCAAATCGGCTCTAAAACCTGCAAAATACATTGCTGAACAAGTCTGTCAATTATTGTGGGAATACCTAACGGACGTGTGCCGCCGTTTGGCTTTGCAATCTCTTTTCTTCTTACGGGTTTAGGTTTGTAATACGCTAATTTTCGCTGAATAATTTCAACATATTTTTCGGCATTAAGCTTTTCGATATCCTTTATTGTAATACCGTCTGTTCCTGCCGTATTACTGCCTGCGTTTCTCTTAATATTTCTGTATGCCAGCCTTATATTATTTTCATCACGGATTATATCCATAAGATTAGTGAAAACTTCTCCTTGTTTGCTGTGTGCATACAACTTATCAAAAACTTCCTGCAGGTTGTAATATTCTGAATGTCTTAGTTTCTTTTGCTTTGTCATAGGCAACGCCCCCTTTCGGGATTGTTTTTCTTAGTCTTACGGGAAGCTATGAATTTTTACACCTATAACTATTTTTGCAATATCGACTTGTGGCTGTCCCTCCGTTTCCCATTACAGAAAACATCATCGGTAATGCCACTGCTTTGCCCACAATTAAAACAGCTTATTATTCTTCGTCTGTACCGCAATTTGCGTATTGTAGGCTGCCACGTTCCGAAAATCCTATCTTTACATATGCACTTAGGTATCTGCTATGAGCCTGACCGCTTGACTTTGCCTGTAACAAAGTAAGGTATTTCATATTTGGGACTTTTACTTTACCTCACGGTCTTGTTTTTTCAACACCCGATACATTTCTGTACCGTCCCATTATAGACCCGTACGTTCGCAGTTTCGTCAGACGTTTTCGTCATTCTTACCATATACATTTTATAGACCTCCGACATATAGGATACACCATTCACCTCTGAACAGCTTTCGTAAAAGCATCTCTTTCTTACGGTATCTCTCTGCCGACTTTACCGTGCTTACGACAAAAGCAGTTTCCTGCTAATGCCGCTCGGAGTATCAAGGGAGGCGTTTCCGCTCGTTACTGCTTCATTCCACCTCTCGGATTTTCAGTTCTCCTATACAGAACTGTTACGCTCTTTTATTTATATAGTGCCGTATCTTTTCAATACGGAACGTGTCGCACCCCAGAACTGATCGCCGGAGGAAGCTCCCTCAACTTTCGTATTGGTCATAAAAACATTTATCATCTTTATGACGTTGTTGCTGTTTATTTCGCCTGTGCTGTCACGAAGATAATGAAACGGGTTGTAGTTTGAGCTGTGCTTCATATCGTTCAGATTGAAAACTCTTATCTCATATCCGTGCCGCATAAGCATCTTTCCGCAGGATTCCACAAGCTCGCCCGATGGGTCTGTGACAACAAATGATGTGTTGCATTGGAGCAGATTCGGCTTTACGAAAAATCTTGACTTGCCCGTGCCTGAACCGCCGAGAATTATCATATTCAGATTAAGCATCGGCTTTATCTTTTCTGCTTCCCTGCCTGCACCCATTACGTCCTTTATTGATATTTCCGTACCCGTAAGCTTGCTTGGACTTTTCTTTTTCGGCTTGCACTTTTTCTTATTTTTATCCTTTTCTTCTGTCGCTTCATTTTTCTCCCTGACCTTGCGGTCAAGTACGAGAAAAACATCGCTCGCACATATAACGTTGTTGTAAAAACCTGCCTTTGTGGTATCGGCAATTATCTCTTTCTCCTGCCGATTTCCCCACCTCGCAGAGCCGTGTTCAACACCTCTGCGGTGATACCGCTTGCCGTTTCCCACAAGGCGGTACATTATGGCTATAAAGCTTGCGAAAAAGGCTAAAACACAAGAATTTCTTGTAAGTCCCGAACCTCTTAAAACCGCGCGAAAGGCATTGCCCAGATTTGAAGCTGTCATATATTCGCCAAAGCTTCCGACTGCTTCAAATATCTGAATATTTCCGTTTTTGTCGGCAGTCATTTCAAGGGTATAGCCTGCAAGGACTATAACGGGAAAAGCAATTATACAGCAGACGATTATGATATACAGAAGCGTATCGGTTTTCTTCTCGGGTATTCCCATATTGCTCGCCATAGTTATAGCTCCTGCCCTCCCTTGCCTTTGGAAATGATCTTATCCTTGACAGTCTGAGAAAGCTCCTTGAATTTCTCCTGTGCAAACTGTTTAAGTCCGCCGAGGGTCTGCCTGTCGGGAAATTTGCTGTCCCTTATGCTCTTTTCAAACGATCTGCTTATATCTGCCGCACCCTTTTCGGATATGCCAAGCTCGGCAAGCTTTTCCGCATTGATGTTTCCGATAGCCATTATTTCCGACTTTCCGCTTTCCTTTGCGGTTATCTCTGCCATATTTCCCGAAAGCTGTTTTATAGAAGCTTCCGAATGTTCATAGGTATGAGCATCATTTACAATATTGTCAGCTATGAGCTGTTTCATTGCACAGGCGACTGAAATATCATCAACAAGCCCGAAATCTTCACGGAAAGCCTTTTCAGCGTCCGCAAGAGGAGTGTTCCTTTCGACCTGCATATACCGATAATTCTCGGCATCATCTCTTATGATTATGGTGCTGTCCTTATTGTTGCAATAGCCCATATCCCGAAGCTCCGCATTGGAAGCATCATATCTTTTCAGATCTCCAGTAACAGGCAGCATCTTGATAAACTGCTCTCCATAACCAATATCATTTTCTCGGTAAGAAGCTGTGACCTTATCTGCGATCTCCTTTGCTGACACTTCCGAATATCCCATCTGCGAAAGCATAGCCTGCACCTCTTTTGCAGGCATAACGGGAATTACCGCAAATTTATTCGTGTTGTTGTCAAGAATACAGCACTTTGCACCGTTATCTTTCGGAATTTCTCCGATACATTCAGCCCTGCCGATCACTTTCTGCGAAAGCTGTGACTGTGCAAGATACTCGCCGATATTCGGAATATCCGCATACACGATCTCCGACTTTTCGGCTGTATATGCGAATGTTTCTTTCTGCTTGTCGGTCAGCTTATTGTTTATATCCTCAATGAGCTTGTTCACCGTTTTGCCGTTCAGTCCTCTTTCTTTTAGAGCTGTCCGCATTTCCTCGGCACTTCCCATTTTCACGCTGATAAGCTCGTTTTTCTTTGCATTGAAAAGGTCGATTCGGCGAAGCTCTCCGCCATCCGTGCCGTATTTATACACGGCTGTATCCTTGTTGATATGTCTGTTTCGGGTATTGAAATATCCTGTAAGCTCACTTCCGCTGACAGTCCTTTTCACTTTTCCGTTCACATCATATACGGGGTACTTTTTATCAAAGTCAAGCTCCGATTTAAGCGTTTTCCCACCGTTTATCATTTTGGATTCAGCTTTGCTTATACGGATATAGTCCTGCCCGGAGGTGTTGGGTACTCGCATAAAATAGCTGTCCGAAGTATTAAGCTCTTCGATATTAAGCTTCTGCATATCAAGAGTAATGACATAATCATAAACCTCGACCAGATAATTCTCGCACTCCTGCAGGCTTGCCTTATATTCTTCCCTTGCCCTGCCGATCTGCTCCGAAATATCCGTACTGTATTTCACGGCTATTTTATCTCCGAAAGGTACAAAGGAAATATCCAGATCATCTGCCTTTGCGGCGGCGAAAAGCTCCCTTGCTTCATCTTCCAAAACGGTATATGCTTCAAAGCCGAGAGCGTCGAGAGGTGCAGTCTGCTCATATCGTGTGACCTCAATATTCCCGACTTCCTTTTTGACCTGCTCCGCTTCCGACAATGCCTTTGAATACTGTCCCTCATATTCTTTGGGGACAACGTTCATATACTTATCGTCCTCGGTCTTAAATGTGATAACGGGAATATCGTATTTGTTCATTATACGGCTGACAAGCCCTATATCTTCCGAATCAATAAGGTCTTTTCCGTCCTTGACGATTATCTTATCGGAGTTTTCAGCAAGCTCATTTGCGACAACGTGCTTCATTGCCATATTCAGAAGGTCAAGCTGACTTGCAGGCACGGCAAGAACGGCATTATTGTTATCCCCCACCTGTGCGTTGAAATATGAGCCGCCCATTTTCCTGACGGTTTTCTCTATTTCGGAAAGCTTTTCGGCAGGTACGGTAATATACTTGAATTCCGCTCCTGCTTTTTGGAGCTTTTCAAAATGCTGTTTTGATAATTTTCCCACCTTTATTTTGGGAACATTGGGCTTCTTTGCGGCGTTTGCCCTGTTCTTTTCCTTTTCAATAGAGCTGACAATATCCAGAATGCTTTTCAGAAGTGCCACAAAGGTGCTGCAAACGTCATCGCCTATCATTATTCCGTCACTCCTTCCGTTTCTTCAATATGTTCCACCGGAACATCGGTATTTTCGGGTGCTTCCTCTGCGAAAATATCTATCCTGTCCTCGTCGGTACAGCCGTATGAGAACGGGGACATATTGAACATAAGGGTAACGTCTGTATCTGCGGCATTTGCCCAGCCGTTGGGAAGTGAAAGGGGCAGAATACGCTTTATTCCCACTCCGTTTATTACAAATGCAGGAGAATATTCCTGCGGTGAATAGTCCGAATAATTATATGTTTTGGGCTTTGTTATGCTTTTCAGCAGGTCACGCTGTTTTATATCAAAACTCTCGTCTGTGCCTGCGTATGTCACGCCGTATCTGCCTGCAATATTCACTTTCAGAAAATGTGTGCTGAAAACCGTCTGCCTGTTTTCTCCGTTGTCCGCACCGAAGATACGCTCCTCGGCTTCGGAATAGCTGACCTTGTTTTCTTTATGGTTCTTGGCATATCCAACTGAGTTTGCGGAATAGCCGAAGTTGTAGTAAAGCTCGTCACGGTTCGTTCCAAGCTCCGAACATATCCCGTCGGCGGTCATATTGCTGTTATCTGCCCAGATTTCAAGGAGCTTGTCGGGATTGAGCCTTATGAGGTAAACAGAAGTGCCGTCTATCTCTTTATTGAGATTGATTAAATCCGAATAATACACTTCCCACATATCCGGTGAAAGAAGATCGTTCATTTCAAGCCCGATCGTTCGGGAATAGTACTGATAGTCTGTAAGGTCTGAAAACTCGTCCTCATCGGTCATATCATTTTCAAACCAGCTCCGCACAGCTTTCAGTTCCTTTTCCTGCGGTGTAAGCTCATCATCGGCAGATGTACTCATACAGCCTGTAAGCATAACCGCCGCTCCTATAAGAAATCCCACGCACTTTTTCAGCTTCATTGTTCTATCCCTTTCGTTCGTTTTTGATATTTCTATTATATCAAATCGTGATAATCGGAGTTTATGAACGGAGGAGTGATAGATATGATAGTTTGTTACAGGTTATGATAAGCTATTAGTGGTTATGAGTGTATAAATTCATTGTTTGGCAATGGAATTTATGATAAGATGCGTGCTTGAACATTCTGTAAATTAAATGCGAACAATTATGGTTGCAGCAAACAAAAAGGATCTATGCTTTTACACATAAATCCTTTAAATATTATATTCTTTTATAAATCACTATTTATCTTCTGTCAAACTTGCTAAAACGTAAAAATGATCTTTTCTATGTTTCTGAATTTTTATGAACATATCTCTAATTGCTCGATCATAGTATGAGAACGTCTTACATCAGCGTTTTCCACAATTAGTCTAAGCTTTTGCCGCATTTTTCGCTCAAAACATATCCGTAATCATAAATACTGTCTTCTTTACCATTCATATATCGTTTCATAGCTCGCTGCACTGGGAAAATAGTACTGCCGTCTTTGAGCTTGACAGCAACATTGATTTCTCCCTGAGGGTCATTATCATCTGTGAGCCATTCGCCGCCGCACACGGAAATTATCACCTCTCCGATGTATGCACCGAGGGCAAACAGTATTTGACCACGATTTCGGCTTAATATACCGTCAGGCGTATTCTGCTCATCAAAAAAGCGGTCAATTTCCTTAAAACTATTTATAGAAAAATCAGCTGCATAGTTTGATGAATTAAGGCCCTTAGAAATCCACTCCTTTGATGTCATAATATCCTGCAATAAGGTCGGTTTCTGGTTTGAAAATAAATTATTTAGATTGCTCATATAAAATTCCTCCTATAAATTACGGTATTAGGGCAGATGTACTAGGTAAGCAATCAGCACTACATCGTGGCAATTGTCGTCACCAGATGTATTATCTGCGCTTTCTTCTTCGCTTGGATTATTGGCAAATTTACCCATTTTACCCTCCGCCAATTTTTCAGCGGAGGGCACTTTCATTCAAAGTCGTGGTAAATCTTGAATGCTATTTTTAGTATACAGCTTATCATAATCATTTACTAATTAAAGCATCATAATAAACCTGCTCATACCACAATGTTCCTTCAAATGTGTTTTCACTATATATTGTATTCGTGGATTTAAAGGAAACATCGGATAATTTATTGCAATTCTTAAAAGCCTTATCTCCGATTTCCAAAAGTGATTCAGGAAAACAGATTTCAGTAAAATCACACCCAGTAAATGCGCATGCCCCAATCCTTATCAATCCCTCAGGAAAATCCAATCCTTTTAATTTATAACACTCTTCAAATGCTAGATTATCTATGTTTTTAATTTTAGATGACATTCTTACATTTTTTAAGCGTGTACAATATGCAAACGCATCCACTCCAATCTTCTCAACCGAATTGCCTATATATACGTAAAACATTTTTTTATTATTTGCAAAAGCACCATCTTCTATTAAAACAACAGAATCAGGAATATATGCAATTAAAATCTCATTCCACTCAAATGCACCAGCCCCAACTATTGTAACCTTTTCTGAGTTATACCCATTGGGTACCAATATGAAAGGAAACCATATTCTTTGTCCTGTAACGGTATATCCACTGCTGTTTTCTTCAAATGTATAATTGAGTGGTGAATTTACTATTATGAGATAAAATATAATTAATATAATTAATGCACACATCGCTTTAACTTTTTTTTTGCTTTTTTTCATTTTCACTTCCCCTCTTTATTTAAATGTATTTATACATATTTAACATTGCATTATCGCACTTTTTTCTAACAAATGAGTATGCACCTTCGTAATTCTGTGTACAATAATACTTATACCAGACTCCATTTACAATATTATCTGTATAAGGAGCTTTATCACCAAATATCATATAATTAACTGAACTGTCACACAATGCAATTACTGGAGCATCCGAGAGTATATGTTTAGCAAATTCATATGCTAAACTGGTTTTAAAAGTATCATCATAAGAATTAATTTTATAAATATCCGAGAACATCGTTCCACCATTACATGGTAGAAAGAAAACATTTTCAAGAATATGCTTATCTTCAAAATACAAGATTTTACCCTCTGAGGTACTCAAAAAACCTTGTGTCAGTTCCGAATATAACAATTGGATGCTTTTAACAATATCCGAACTTTTATCCTGTAAACCAATACTTCCAACACCCAAATCTTCACTTATGCTTCCGTGCAAATATAAAAATACATTATCTGCATAATCAATGTTATTCCACTCACGAATCAGATCCTCTGGATATGTTATAACAGAAATTATATTTTCCTCATTGCTGAAATTACTTTTTATCATTGACAAAGCTTGGGTCATGAATCCATTTTCACCTTTCGAATTTTCATAAACAAAGAAATAATTTTTATTAACACCATATTGTAAAGGAATTTTATCATCAATATCGGAAACGCCATCCCCATCCCCATCTGCGCTTGTCGGATCAGATTTGATAGGCATAACCTTAATTACTTGCATATAATTACGCAAAGTAGTATCAAGATCTCGTTTTAGTCTTTCCAAGCCATTTTCAACATAGAATAATCCGTAATACTTTTCTGCAATTTCATCAAAGCTCGGATAATTAATTACCCCGTCTTCGTTTACAGTTACCAACCCGAGATTAATCTCATTGGGATCAGCTATACCATCATTATCAAAATCCTGTCCTGTCAGATTATATACCTTTTCAAAATAATCAGGGAGTACTTTCAATCCTGAGGATGTTATTATAACGTGACGTTTTGCCGTTTTTTTAAAAATATTTTCAACTATAAAATCGCCGAAATTATATCTGCCCTTTTCAATCCTTATTTCACCGCAAACCGCATCGGTAGCAAGCATTAAATATTTTGAGTAATTCTCATTGCCGCTATTACACTCAAAATATACTTTTGTACCATTTTCTTTTAATTTTTCAATACCATAATGCTCGTATCCACATGCAGGGCTACTTATAGCATCTACGATAAAACAATACTTTTTACTGTTACTTCTAAAATCATTGTATAACATGTCATTAACGCAATTTACTGCTCTGGTAAGCATATACGAATTAGAATTTATATTCGAAGAAACACCTGATTGTATTCTGTTAATCACAGTTGTGGCTTCATCAATATTCTCCACATACAACTTATCGTCGCTTATCTGAAGAGGATCGCCCAAAAATGAAACCAAATATATTCTTGTTTCGAAATATCCCTGATTATCTGCCTCATCAAATATCATTCCACATGTCTTTACTAATTCTGTCTTGACAAGATCGAGGATTCCATTATTTGGATAAGCTATCAGCACAACATCAAGGCATTCTTTTTCTTCCGATTCTGCATTATTTGTGCTTTCTTCTTCGCTGGCATCATTTGACTTAGCATCAGAAGTACTTACTGAAGCAACAGAATATTCACTTGCTTCAAATCCTATACTTTCCAGCCACACCTCCATATCCATAAGACAATAAGTGCCAAGTTCGTCAACATGAGTATAAACTCTGCCGCTCTCAACATCATGGAATGTCTCAATGGGCAGAAGCATATTGGTATCTTCAAAGAACTTGAAAACATTTAGACGCTTTATACCCACAAATTCATCGGAAAGAGATGTGTACTTGCCATTCGTATTATTTACGGCACTGTCATTAATATCAAAATTGATAACAACGTCTTCAACCTTTAAGCCGTCGGTATAAACAAATTCAGGAGAAATACCGAGAATAGCGTCATTTTTAATTGCATTGGAATATCCGCTTTTACGTGCCGAAAGATTGTTGCCTGCAACACCTGCTGCTGTAATATCAATAGATACCTTAAAAGGATTTTCTTCTGTATTTACAGCTGCAAAATTTTCGGAATCTGCACCGATATGCTGCATAAAGGTACGTTCCGAATCAGGTGTTCCGTTTGTGGATGCACTTGTAGGGTCAAGTCCGAGGGCAACTTCATCACCATCGGAAATACCGTCTTCATCGGTATCATACTTTAAAGGATCTGTGCCATACTTGCTGATCTCATCATTATCGGTAAGTCCGTCAGAGTCGGTATCAGCATTGTTCGGATCTGTTCCAAGCTCATATTCACGAAGATTGCTCAGACCGTCCTTATCAAAATCCTCATCTGCATCGGAAATGCCGTTATCATCGGAATCAGCCTTTTTAGGTTCGGTTCCAAGATAATATACTTCATATCCGTCAGGCAGACCGTCTCTGTCAGTATCGGCATTTTCGGGATCCGTTTCAAAGTAATACTTTTCATAAACGTCTGTCAGACCGTCATTATCCGTATCTGTTGTATCGGACCAATCAATATCCTGTATGGGGTCAGGAATAATGCAGGACACATTTATAACACTGCTTTCACCGATCATTCCCACGTCTGTTGTCTGTACAACCTTTATATCATAGCTGCCTGATACTTCGGGAGCAAATGAAAAAGCTGTGGTATCGGAAACAGAACCGATTTTTGAAAATTCTCCGCCGTCAACAGATACATAAATATCAAAAGTACCGCCGTCAACGCTTGTTTCCCATGACACAACAATATATCCAGTTTCGGGATCATATTCGGCTGATACGTTAACAACAGGCTTTTCGGAAACAGAAGGCACCGGAATATCAATAGATACAACAGGGCTTTCAGCCACCTGACCGCTTTCCGTTGTCTGTCTTACCTTAAAATATACTGTTCCGCAGATATCTCCGAGAGCATATGTATAGGAGTTATCGTCCGATACACTTGCAATCTGTGTGTATTCGATATTGTCTTCCGAATACATAACATCAAATGTGCCATTGCTGACATTTGTATTCCAGGAAATATCGGCTGTGCCGTCATTTGCATTATAACGTGCATCAGCAGTGATCTTGATTTTTTCTTCTCCGGGAACTGCCGGTTCATCGGTCGAACCACTATTGTCAATTACAACTTCAGATAAGCGGACATTGCTGACAGCAGGCTCTTCGGAATCCTTTTTATTTGCAGTCAAGCCTATTGATACTGAACCGCCGCCTGCAATGGGATTGGTCCACATTTGGCTTGCAATGCTGTAACCGTTATCACTGGATTCGATTATTTTTCCGTTCCAAAGATTTGTGATCTCAAAATTGCTGTCAAAATCAAGCTTCCACGCTTCAAGTGCAGTATTGGAAGTGTTGGTTACAATAAGTTCTGCCTGAAAACTGTCGCCCCAATCTCCCGTTACATTTAACTTTACATCATAACCGGACGCTTTGTCAACTCTTTTTGAGCAAAGTTCAAACCTTTCGGGAGCTTCAAGCTCATTTCCCGATAAAGTATATCCGAAATTTACCGAACGATAAGGTTCTATCTCATAGTTATAACCCGAATTTTTGATTATGTAATCTTCATCGGATTTGCTGTAAACATAACCGTTCCATATGCCGCTGATCTCACCGTTTGCATCATAGCCCAGCGCCCAATTGAGAATTGGCTCATCTGATGTATTTGTTAAGGTAACGTTTACATTTTGATTGCCAAACCATTCGTTTGTTACAGCATAATCCACCTTATAACCGTCATAGGTATATGTTGCCGAACTTGTTTCGGCATATACCGGAACAGCCGTAAATACGGATGCTGCTATTGAGGCAGCAAGGACTGCCGATACAGACCTTCTTAATCTTATTTTAAAAGATGGCTTCATTTACTTCACTCCATTTCTATGGGCATTATGCAAATGTTTGTCCGCATAATGCCCATTCTGTTTTTATTTATTTTCATTTCTGAACGCATCAAGTTCTTTAGGAACCTTTGGCTGCGCAAACCAAAGGTGACAAGCGTTTACTGAAATCCCCATAGCTGCTATTGCTGATAAAGCAGCTATAAGTGATATTCCAAGTTTAAATAACTTACCGAGCTTCTTCATTAAAAAAGCCTCCTTCCATATAAGAGTATATATTATCCGATTCTGATGGTTGGTAAAGTGTTATTGCATAAATACTATGACTTGCCAATGATAACACAACCTTTATCAAAATCATAATAATTGCAGTTACTGCTGTTCTGAATAACTTTTCATCATTTCTCAATTTAGTTTACTCCCCGATGGGCAATCTTTTCTGAAAGCATCGCTGTCGATGAAACATAAAATCCGCTCGAAATATATACAGATATCTCGACATGATTAATCAGAATGCAAATTATATCTATAGCTGTAATAATCGTAACATATATCACCGCTTTCTTTCGTAAAATATTACGTTCAATTGCTTTAAGCGGCTTATTTGGATGTTCAACCGGTGCAAAAAAATATACTGATAATGATGTAAAAATTATTGATCCGATCGAATATGTGACCGTTATATTAGTTGATATGTTCTTGATGAGAATAACAAAAGCTAAATGAACCAAAACAAGTATAGCCATACATCCAATATGAGTATCAGCGTGATAACCTCCTGCTGTTCTTCTCATTAAAATAAAAACTAATAAGAAAATAAGTGATGGGAAAACTGTTTTGGTTAATATTGCTATTGCAGCAGCTATACACCCGTTGATTACAGTTGATAACAAAATTTCAGCACCATATGCATACACAGCTTCATACTCAGGTTTTGAAACATTTTGAACAACAAAAAAATGCGCCATACTCTTAGATATTTTTTGGAGCATACATCCATCACCTCATCCAAGAGTATAGCACATATTATATCGTATTTTAAATAGTTTTGTCGTGAAATGCCGGCATTATGTCGTGAACTAACATCTGAATTTACAGTTTTCTGACTTTTTCAAGATTATATAACAATCTCATTGTAAAAATACCATTGTCATATTTAAAATTAACATTTCCCCCTATTCGCTCAGCCGATGAACAAATACTTTGTATTCCATATCCATGCATACCCTTGTCCGACTTTGTGCTGACAAGCCACTCCGTATCGGCTATACATGACGAATTTGATATTTCCAGCAATACATTATCATTTATTTCTTTAAAAGATATATAAATAAAACGTTTTTGAATTTCAACCTTGCAGCAGGCTTCAATAGAATTATCAAGTGCATTGCCTATAATTCGGCACAATTCCAACGAATTGTAATTCATTTCAGTAAATAAGTGTACTTTTGTTGCAATTTTAATGTTATATGCCTCTGCCTGCTTGATCTTTATATTAATAAGCGAGTCGACAGCTTCATTTCCCGTATAGCATATTGCTGCTGATTTATTAATAAAATCTGACACCTCTGATATATGCTTATCTGCACTCTCATAGCATCTATTTTCAATCATATTTTTTAATACAGCCAATTCATTTTGAAAGTCATGCTTCAATTTCTGCATTTCAGCATAAGATAACCTTAATCCTCTGTAATTTTCAGCTTCTCGTTCTGCTACTGTCTCCATAAATGCAAGTTTCATCTGTTTTGAATAGCTTTCAAAGAAATTAAACATTACAACATTTATATAGACCATTCCCAATATTGATATAAGATATATAATCATATTGTGAGTATTATTGGCTGCTGCTATAGAAATAAAAATTGAATACAATACAACAATGCTAATTATTGGCATTAAAATAATTGAGATCCAATGCCATATAGGTATTTCTTTAACTTTTTTCATTAGAACTCTGCTTACAATCAATACCATCCAAAAGTACAAAAATTTTGTTCCAACCATCCCCAATATACGCTCAATTCCTGTTTCAAGAACTTCATTCGGACTTCCTAACCTCAGTAAATACATAATGCCCATAAGAATGGGATCGGCGATAAATATTATCATAACGTAAATAAATACATAAAACAATTTAATAATAAGCTTTTCGGAATAAATCGTTATACTCAATATCAAAAGAATACAAACTGTTGTTATCATTAATGACATTGGCGCAGCTGCAGCAGATACAACTATAAACAATGCAATTACCGACAAAAAATATGCCATTATATATACTGCATTACAATTGTATTTTTTCTTCAGCACCTTTGAAAAATATGTAAAAATAATACTCATTTCAGACATTATGTTCAGCATCTCAATAATTTGAGCGAATATATCCCCCACTGTTATCACCTTCCAGAAAGATAATCCATATAGGCTTCAACAACTTTTGTTCTGACCGAACGTCCCATTGATATAAAATCCCCATTCAGCATATACATTCCGTCTTTATCTATATGCTTTATATTAGATATATTAACCAAATAGCTTTTGCCGGCTCTGACAAAACCATCTGACACATATAATTCCTCAAGTTCGGAAAGTTTGCCGTAATAATTAAAAGTCTTATTATCACCATCAAAAACATGAACGATTATTGTTCTTACATATACCTCAAAATACTGAATATCAGATAATCTTGCTGAAAAAGCTTTATTCACATTATTATAAACAAACATTTTATGCTTTAATCTGTATTCTCTAAATAGTGACATCAATTGATCCCTATACATATTGGACGGCTGCTGTTTTAATATGTATCGTTCTGCTTTAACCTCATATCCTTGAACTGCAAAGCTTTCATAACTCGTGAGAAAAGCTATAACTGTACTTCGATCTGTTTTGCGAATTTCACGAGCTGTATCTAAACCGTTTATTCCATTCATTTCAATATCAAGAATAATAATATCATATTCCTGCTCTTTATATGTACTCAAAAAATCTTCACCTGAATTGAATTCCATAATTTCATAATCATAATCAACCAGAATTTCAGATATCTCTTGTTTTAATTTATTTAAAAACAGTTGTTCATCATCACAAATTGCAATTTTCATTTTTGTTGCCACCTATATTAATTTGATTATAAGATTAATCGCTTTTACCATATTATAACTTATTAATGAAATTATTTCAAGTCTTATGAAATATAAATATCTTTTGGGTAGATAAAGAACAACGCTCTAAAAAACAACCGATATATTCTTCTTAACCAACTGTAAAAGCGTTAAAAAATAATCAAAGTCAGATTTCACAAATTTTTTCTAATAAAATATTCTATTTAAATCATAAAGGCTCAACAGTGAACCCACGTTGAGCCTCATACCATATTATATCAAATAATTAGTAATTCAAAGTCTTAGCCACTATGCGCTCCGCAGGCTCACCGTCCTCACCCTTATCGGTGCGGTAAGCAAGCACAGTTATCCTCATATCGGGAAACAGCCTTTTGTCAAGCTCACTCGCTTCGCACTCGGCCACTATCTCCGAACCGTCAGATGCTTTCCTTATCTTCACACCGAACCAGTCAAGCATTCTGCCCGTCTTTCTGAGCATAGTCACTTCAACTACCCTGCCCTGAATTATCACTTTGTTTTCCATAGTAAATGTTCCTCCATTATTCTTCATTATCAAGCTGTTCAAAGTAAAGAGCAAGTGCCTTTTCGATGATCTCATTCGCTTCTTTCTTTGAATAACTGCTTAAATACCTCTTGTATGTAGCTGTCGGGAGCGTTATCTTCTCTCCCTTGTCCTTCGGTGCGGTGTCCTCTTTTCCGTATTCGCCTGTGAGTATCTCCGTTATCAGCTCTTCGGAAACAACAGCGTATGAGGACGATATTTCACGAAGCTGTTTCGCCGTTTTCATATCAATAACAGACACATTCAGCTTCACCATGACCGAATATGTTAGCTTCTGCTGTTCCTCTGTCATAAAGGAAATATCAACAGCGGAACGGAGCTTGATGTTTTCCTTGTCGACAAGCTCCTTGAACTCGTCAATAAGCTTGTTCACCCTAAGAAGCCTTGCCACCGTTGCCGAGCTGATACCGTACTCATTGGCTGTCGCTTCTCTTGTAGTCGAATGTTCCACCGGAACATCTGCATTTGGCTTTGGCTTTCCGTTTTCTATCAAATACAGCTCATCATTGATGCCTTTAAGCTTACGTTCATCAAAAAGCTTGCTGTACCGAAGCCCGACCGCAAAAGCCTGTTCGCTTATCTTCAAGTCTTTAAAGCCCCTCTGAATAAGGTTTGTTTCCACAACATAAATTTCCGCATCCTCATCGGACAGATCAGTCTTTACAACAGCAGGAACACTTGTTATTTCTGCCTGCCCCGCCGCATAAACTCTGTTGTGTCCCGAAAGTATCTCATACTTGCCGTTGTCCATAGTTCTTACGATTATCGGAGTAATAACTCCATTTTTCTTTATGCTCTGAATCATATCTTCCAGACGTTCACCCTTATATAAAGTGAATCTGTGATTTCGATACGGAACAAGCTTGTCTATTGCAATGCTCGTTATCCCCTGTTCGGAGGAGAAGTCCAGACCGTCCGCAACTCCAAATTTGCTTGTAACATTCCTTGCCATAATATTATCCCCTTTCAGACTGTCAGCTCATCGGCAAGCCTGTTGTAATCCTCTGCGGCAGTACAGTTCGGTGCATACTCTATAAGCGTCCGCTTCTGTGCCTGTGCTTCCTTGACTTTTATGCACTCACGGATCGAAGTATCGAAAATCTTCGTATTCATTCTCTCTGCAACGGTTTCAAGCGATGCTCTGACCTCTCTCGAAAGATTTGCCCTGCTGTTGTACTTTGTGAGAAGAAGTCCTGCAACCGTAAGCCTCGGATTCTGACGCTTCTTTATTGCCTTTATAGTTTCGTTGAGCTGTGAAAGTCCCTGCAAAGAATATCTGTCTGCCGTAACTGGGATAATGACTTCATCCGCGGCGATAAGGCAGTTGTGAAGTATGGAATTCATTGCAGGAGCGGTATCAATGATTATGTAGTCATACCCATCGCACTTCTCCAAAGCATCAGCCATACGGTAAAGACCGTCAACGCTTCCTTTCAGCTTTTCGTCCGCCTGCCTTAAAAGGCTGTCCCCTGCAAGTATTTCACCGCACTCGGTATGCTGAACCGCTTCCGCCACACTTATCCTGCTATCATCAAGGAGAACATCATAAACGGTCGCTGCACCCTCGGTTTCCGCACGGTAGGTATCAGTGCTGTTGCACTGCTGATCGCAGTCGATAAGGAGTGTTCTGTATCCACGCTCGGTAAGTATCGCCGAGAGAGCCGTTGCGGAACTGGACTTGCCAACTCCGCCTTTCATATTCGCCAAAGTTATAACTTTCATATCGGTATCCTTTCTCACGCAAGCTCAAGCCTGCTCATTTTGTCTATCCACTTATCAACAGCATTTATAAGCCCCTCATAAGCTTCATATCTCTCCATTTTCTCGTTGTAAAGGTCAATATCGTCCTCGTCCGCATCTTCGGGAAGCTCGGGCTTGTCATAATAGCCGTTAAATTCAAGATAGTCACGGCGTTCTTTAAGATAGCCGAGAAATGCAGAGTGAATGCCCTTGGCGAAGTTCTTGTTTTCATCGTTAAGGTCGATGATCTTCTCCATAATAGCTTCACAGGTCATTTCATAGCGTTCAGCATCAAGCTCGTCCATAACACAGAACGACGGTCTTGCAATGTCCTCCCAATCCTCATAATAATCGGAGGTTTCACAGGCACAGCCTATATCCTCCAAGATCTCGGTTACTCTCTCATAGCTTTCATCGGAAATTCTTAACATAACAAATACCTCTTTTCATTTATTTACATATTTAAGTGTGTTCCAGACCGCCCTGCGTTCTTCTGCGGTCATAGGCTTACGCTGTGACTTCGGCTTTCTGCGTTCGGCATAAGCCCTTAATGCTTTTTCACGGATATTTCTGATCCTTTTTTCACGGCTGATAATGACCTCTGCCTGTGCCGAAAGCATCGTCTTGGCAATGATAAGCTCACTCTTGGAATCAATCATCTTCGTCCTCCTTTATGCGTCCCTGCCTGTCATACTCACGGTACATTCTGCCGATAACGCCGCTTAAAAGCTCCTCCGCATAATCGTTAAAGGTCATATCGGTTTCGCCGTCTGCCCTTTTCAAAAGGCGGAGCTTGTTGAAGTCCTTATCCGAAAGACTGAATTCAAATGATACTAAAAACCATTAGAATTATGGCGAAGAAATCACTGCAAAAGCTTTGATATATGGGTTTTGAAGTGATAGATTCCCATAATTCAATGTGTTTTTAGTATCACTGCCATAGATCATTACCTCCGTTTGATGTTCCACCGGAACATTTCGTTTCGTGTTTTGATTACATTTATATTTTACTACTTGCGACAGTAGTTTTCAATAGTTATCCCGGACAAAGTTTTCGGCAAATTCCAGTGCAATGCGCACATTGACTTCTGTGTATGGGTATGATATAATAAGGTATTAAATACTTACGCAAGTAGAAAGAGTGATAATATGCCCGTATCGGAAAAGCAAAAGGGATATGCCCGCAAATGGGACAAAGAGAATATGCACACCATTTCCACCCGTGTCCGAATGGAAGAATTCAAGGACTACAAGGCTTGGTGTGAAATGCGTGGGGTAACTGTCACCTCCGAGATAAAGCGTTTTGTTATGGGCGAGCTTGACAAATATTATGCTGAGCTTGAACGCCTGCATGAGGAAGAACAGAAGAAGTGATACAAAATATTTTGTTCTTTTACATTGGATCACCGTCCTTTCTTGAAATTTATAATTGATTTTTCCGTTGGGATATGGTATAATGGGTTTAAGAATCAGTCGGGGCAAACTGCCCGACCAAATCGGAATTTGGCGGAGTGTGATAGTAAATGAAAATTGAGAACAACATTTTAAAACATTATCTCAAAAATGTTTATTTTATTACAGGTACAGCCTATGCAGGAAAATCAACCACAGTAAAAATGCTTGCTGACCGTTATGACATGGTTTTCTGCGGAGAAAACTATCACTTAAATGTATCGGATGTTGTAGCAACAGATGATGCACAACCCGATATTTGCTTTATGAAGAATCTAACCGATTGGAAAGAGTTTGTTACTCGTACTCCCGAAGAGTATGAACGATGGATTTATAGTGTTGGAAAAGAAACAGCAGAGTTCGAGGTGGCAGAACTCATTTCAATATCACAGAACAGGAAAGTCATTGTTGATACTAATATTCCTATTGATATACTAAAAGAAATATCAGATTATAATCATGTGGTTGTTATGCTTTCACCTCAGTCTATGAGTGTAGAGCGCTTCTTTGACAGAAGTGACCCCGAAAAACAATTTCTTCTCAATGTAATAGAGAGTTGTGAAGATTCCGAAGCGGTTATGGAAAATTACAGACAAGGACTGGCACTTATCAATAGCAAAAAGCACTATGATGAATATGCCAACAGCGGATTTTTCACAGTGGTTCGGCAAGATACAGAGAAAGATACGAAAGAGGAAGTCTGTGAGATAATCGCCAAGCACTTTGGTTTGTCTTGACAAATTCCAATTTGTCGAGCATACCACTCATCGCAGCACTCCCAACGGGTGCTGCGATTTTCTGTTTCACCGCATAAGCCAACACCTCACAAAATCAAATTGAAAATCCCGACTTCCCCCTGCTCTGCGGTTTGCTCTCCTGCTGAACCTCACCCCTTTCACGTTCTTCCTTCTGCCGTTCTTCCTCCCTGCGGATATACTCCATTTCCGCCTTAGCCTGTTCAAGCAAAACCTGATAATTGGACTTCATCTGATTTTCGTACAAGGCATAAAAATCTGAAACGGTCTTTTTCTCGCAAACAGCTTCACGGATCTTTCCGTCAGCCTCTTCAAGCCGACTTTTCATATCGGCAAGCATCAGCCTGTGCTTTTCCGCATCTTCAAGCGAGGTTATCCCTGCATCTTTCAGATAATTGTATTTCGCAAGCTCGAAAATATCCTTTGGAAGCAGGGACCTGCGTTTCAGAATTTCAAGATACTTCGGAATATCGCCAATGAGCTTTTCCTCATCGGCAATTTTCTTTATAAGGCTGTCCTTTTCGGCTTTCAGTTTTTTGAGCCTTGCTTCAACATCGGAAACAGCTTTCCGAAAATCATCTGCCGAATGAATTTTGTTATCACGCAAATAAACCAGCAGACGGCTTGACCTTTCAACCTCTCGGAATGTGGCAAGGTGCAGCCGATCGGGTTCGGGTCTGCGGTAAAGCTGAATTTGTATCTGCCTGATACACAAAGCGTACTCCCTCTGAATGCCTGAAAATTTCAATGTTTCGGAAAGCGGCATTTCCAAATTTTTATGCTTGATACGATATTCAAGATGTTCAAGAGCATATCCGTCACCCAGACGAAAACTCCGAATCGGCTTTCGGTTCTGCTTGACCTTAATTGAAATATACTTCCCTCGCTTAATGCCGTAGCCCTGCTTCATCAGTTCTTTCAGCAGATCATCAACGCTCCCGACACTCTCTTTCATAATTGCATCGTCAATATCATCACATAATTTCTGCTTCCAAGACTTTCTCTCCTTTCGCATTTTGTACTCGCCGTACTTGTGGTTATATGATTTTTTCGGGTGTTCAATAATTTCAAGTCCGTGAGCAAGAGCAATTTCATCGGATATTGCTTTGCATCTCCGCAGACTTTCCTTGTTTGCGTGCCAGTGCTTACCGTCCATATCGTAAGGACATACAGCAAAATGATTATGGATATGCCCACGGTCGGTATGTGTCGCACACAGCACCACCGCCTTTTTCCCGAAAGCCCTTTCCGCCCATTCCACTCCGATTTGATGAGCTTCATCGGGAGTGACCTCACCCGGCTTGAATGACTGGATATAGTGGTGAAGCCGAATTTTCTGCTTTTCCCTCTCTGCGGTGTCGGACTTGATCGACTTTTTGAAAAATCTCTCTCCGCTGTAGGTTTCAAAAATGAATTCCATATCCGCATAAGCATCTTCAAACTTCTTGACACAGTTCAGTCCCGTAACCAGCGTATGCTCGGTTTTCTCCTCGTTGGTGACATACGCCAACATTCTTTTAGGAGCCGCATATATAGGAATGTGTTTGATGATTGGCATCACGAAATACTTCTCGGAGAGATTTTCACAAGATAATTGTTCATCACATTTCGGAAATGCTCAAACTCTGTTTTCATATCTTCGATGTCCTGCTGATAAACCGAACCGGTCATATTCACATTTCTTGCGATTTGATTGATGTTTGAACCGATAGATGCAAACGCTGTTCTCATCAAAGAAAACTCATTAAGGTCATAGAATTTGATTTCACCTTTCACAGCCATTCTTCGGATATATGTCCCTGTCCGAAGCTTGGCTTCCTTTGCTTTCCTGCTGACAATGTTCCATTGATCCGGTGGAAAGTAGATCACGATAGCTTTGTTTCCTTTTCTTGTTGGCATATTTTTATCATCTCCTGTGATATTTTTATCATTTATCGGGGTCATAGGGGTTTTATCCCTAAATGCCGTCCCTGCGTGGATGGCAGGCAAAAGTCATATGACTTTTCAACGCTTGCGGGTATCTGCCCCCTCACCCCTCCTCACCGACATTTCAACCCCCCGGCAGCCCTCGAAAAGTGACTTTTTTTGCACCCAAAGTCTGCCGGGAAACGAAATGTTTTGAAAATGCGGTCACTCGTCATCGGAATCTGTGCAGAAGTCCAGACCTTTGATTATCCCGAAATATACATTTGCGTATCTCTCACGCTCCGCACCCTCGGTATTCATCATAGCTTCAAGAAAAAATTTTCTTGCTTCGCTCCGTTCCTCCCACTCCTGCACTTTTCCATAGCATACGGTTGTTACACCGCCGCTCTCTGCAAAAATCAAAAGCTACTTATCCTCCGTTTTTCCATATCGTAAGAAATCGAGAAAAGCATCTTTCGGAATATGTAACCTCTTCCCCAATCGGATGGTCGGAAATTTCATATTTTTATAATTCCTATAAAACGTGGAGATTGAAATTCCCATTGCCTTTGCAGCTTCTGAGGGAGTAAGGAAGTTCCTGTCCAGCTTTTCAATTTCTTCTATGAGCAGTCTTTTCATAGCTCACGCCTTCTTTTTCCGGGCTGCTCGACTTATCACAAAAGCCGAAGCTGCCACCGCTGTACAAATTGCGAAAATCATTGCAATGAGCTTTACCGCCTGTTTGCGTTTTCTCATTCTTTCACTCCTCTCCATTTCCCGTATGAGAAATTCTTCAAAGCAGGAGTCGCCGTCTTTCTTAAAATATACCATTGTCATTCTCCGTTTCTTTCGTTTTGCTGTTTATGAAAACTTTGAAGTCATCACAGCCTGCAAGATATTCGTAAATGCGTTTTTCATCATCGGGCATATACTCCCTGCCCAGAGCCTTGTAAACCGCTTCGGTTATCTTTTCGTTCCTGCGGTTCAGAAGTTCATTCTCCCTCTGTCTTATTTTCTCGGAGATAGCTTTCTGCTTTTCCGCTAACAGCTGCTGTTCCTCTTTCAGCTTTTCGATGTCACAGTCTGATACGGAATTTTTCTTTACTGTTTTAGGCTTAAGGATCTCCGCCGCATAATCGTCAAGCAGATACATTCTCCCTTTTCGGGTAACGTGCTTAGCAAACTTTCTGTCCTTTGCAAGCAGCTTTTTGAGCCTTATGCCTGCCGCCGAGTAGCTGCACTCAAATCGTTCGGTAAATTCCTTTAAGCTCATTTTCTTCTTTGGCATAATTACACCTCGTTTTGTTTCCTTATTGTTGTTCTGAGTGATACGATAACTTTTTTCAATCCTTGATTCTCACATTTTAGCCTGCCGACCTCCTTTCTGAGTTCTTCGTTCTGAGCAGCAAGAATGTTCATCTCATTGGCAGCACCGACAGCAGAACGTTTCCGTCTGTCCTCAATTTTCTCTTTCCGAAGAATTGCCCTTGCTGTCATCATTGCTTCCTCGTCAAGCACACGTTCCCCTGCGGAATTGGCTTTCATTTTTCTTGCCAGCTCCGGATGTCTGCTCACCATTTTGTAAAACTCAAGCGTTCGGAAATTGTTGTTCCTGCAAAATTCGGAGATGGAACAGGATTTCTTATTCTTTCTCATTGATTTGTTGTCCTTTCTTTTCAAGCGAGTGCTTGACAATTGAAAAAAAGCGTGTATAATATAATCAAACACGTTTAATAAGGCGAGGTGATACAATGTCAGATAAAATAAAGCGTGACCTTGAAGCAACAAGAAATGCTCTTTTAAATTCAACTGCAAAACTTATGACGGATTGCAGAGAACCTTCGGAAGTTACATCTCGAGCTATTGCAAAAGAAAGCGGAGTAAATCTTGCAATGATTAATTATTGCTTTGGTTCACGAGAGGGTTTGCTTTATGAGGTGTTTCGAAAGCTTTTGTCAGATGTTCAGAAACACGATACGGAATTTATAAAGATTATGTCATCGGGAATGTCGCCTAAACAGAAGCTTACTGAATTGCATTTTAAAATGATGAGGCTTATGATTGCAAATTACAGCTATTCGCAAGCGGTGACAAAATATATATTGTTCAATCGCAATGATGATTTTGGTATGGAAAGCCTACCATTTATTGTAGAACATTTTAACGGAAGAAAAACCATAGAAGATTGCAGATTGATTGCGTTTGAGCTGACAAGTATACACGAACTTTCAGTTCTGCGTTATGAGACAATAAAAAGCTCCTGTAATATCGACCTCACCGATGATGAAACACTTAAATGGTATATTTGTCAGAATATAAACAGATTTTTAGATTAGGAGAAATTAATATGTCAAACAAGAAAGCGCTTATAGTTGTAGATATGCAGAACGATTATCTTTGGAATAGAAGAAAAAAGATGTTTTCCTATAACACTCCCGAACTTGTAAACGCTGTCAATAGTCTTATTAGCGAGTTCAGTGAACGGGGTGATGATGTGATTTATGTTGGGCAAGTATTCCCCAATATTATCACAAATAAATGGTTTATAGGCTTTTCTATAAAAGGTACACCTGGTGCTGAAATTTATCCTGATGTGGATATCGTATCTGATAATTACTTTGAAAAAAATCTGCCTAATAGTTTTACTTCGCGAAGCTTCAAAAGCTTTGTGACTACAAAAGAATATTCGGAAATCACAGTATGCGGACTTGACCTTTGCGGTTGTGTGGGAGCAACTGCAAAGGGGGCCATTAAAACAGGAATGGCTGTAAAGCTTTCAGAAGCAGCAACGGGGTGTCGCTTCGGAAAAGAAAAAGCAAATAGAATGAAAAAAGATTTGATTTCATTGGGTGTCAAAATTATTAAATAGATATAAAAGTGAGCCGTTTTAAGCCTGTGACGGGTCATTCTTCGGCAAATCTCAAATACAGCTGCCACAAGCAAAAGTTCAGCCACTTTCCTCATTCCTTTCAATTTTCCATATCATAACAACAGCTTCATACCCATATCGTGTTCAAAGCCTGCAAAGGTGGAGTTCATCAGCGTATATACGGAGTTTAACAGCGATGTTGTCAGGAAGCGGTCTATCCTGCTTATCTTGTCGGGGTAATTCACAAGGCTGTGCAGAACATACTGAACGTGTTCAAAGGTTATCTTTCTGTAAGCAGCTTTCGCCGTTTCCTCGGACACACGTTTTCCCTCGGATACCACACTTCGCTCTCCGCACAGCACATCGACCATTAAGTCCTTTATCTCCTCGACCATTTGCACCACCGATGAATCAGGGTTGGAAACAAGACAGTCATAGTCGATCTGCTCCTTTACCGCTTCCTCTACTGCGTTTCTGTCTATTCCGTCAATCAATCCATCACTTTCAACAGTTTCAACAGCTCCGGGTGAAAAATTTTGCAGACCGCCGCCCGATTGAATGATTGATTGAGAATCAGTATAACTCATTTCAGTCTTATTCTTTTCAGTATTATTCTCTTTAGTATTATTACATTCGGTTTTTCCGAATTCTAAAGTTCGTTTTTTCCGATTTCTTGAATTCGGATTATCCGATTTCTTGAATTCGGTTTTTCCGAATTCTTGATTTCGGATTTCCCGATTTCTTGAATTATTCTCATTTTCAACGGGAATTTCCTGCGTTTCGGGAGCATCTTCCGGGGTATCGGCTCCGGGCTGTTCATTATCTTCAACAATGAAGTTCATCACATATATAATGGAAGGCATACCCTGACCTCGGCGTTTCTTTTTGATAAGACCTATGCCGTTTTCATCATCAAGTTCCTTTAAGAGCTTGACCGCCGTTTCTCCGCAAATGCCCAGCTGTTCCACAATATCCTCTATGGGAAATACGATATATACCCTGTTCTGATTATCAAACCAGTTATTTCTCCTGCTAAGACTCATTCGGTCAAGCAGCAGACCGTACATCATCTTTGCTCCTATTGACAGCTTTCCAAAATGCTTCTTATCGCTGAATAGCACCTTTGGTATCTTGACAAAGGAAAATTGCTCGGCTTCTGCACCGTAATAGTAGTCAAATTCGGATTTCATAATATCACACCTTTGTTCTGCTATATGATTTGGAAAGCTCTGCTGATTTCCACCCAAAGCCTTTCTCTGATAACACGTCAATAAGGTCGGAGAAATTTTTCAGTCCCAGATTAGGCAGGCTGACAATCTTTTCTGCATCAGCATCAAGCAACTCCTTAACTGTCGAATATCCTGCCCTGTAAAGGATATTGAAAGTTCGTACCGACAAATCAAGCTCTGCTAAAGGGGCATTTTCAAGTTCGTTCTTTTCTTCTTCGTATTCGGTGTCAGTTAATTCGGCAATTTTCTTTTCAAGAGAAATGATTTCTTTCTTATACTCTCTCAAACGTTCATCTACTGCCGTATCTCTCAAATAGTTGATATAGCCCTCCATACCCATAAGGATATATCTGCTCCTGCTTGGGTGCCGGAGCTTGCGAACAGCCTTTGCTTCAATCTGACGTATTCTTTCGGCTCTTAAACCATATTCCTCTCCGATAGCAGCCATTGTCATATATCTTTTATACCGCATATCAAGTACCCTACCCTCCCGTTCGGTCAAGGTCTTTTGAATAATATATTCAAGCACAAGAGCAACGTCATCGGGAAACTCGGTGGGTAGTCCGTTTACGAACACCTGCGATAACAGATTTTTGGGATATTCTTTCTTCTTCATCGTTGTTCTCCTTTCATCGGGCAACAAAAAAAGGGCTTCCGTACACTTACATTATCGTAAGCATACGGAAGCCCTGCTTCCATACATACATAAACTACTCTTAACTGTAAAAGCGATAAATGGCTCTATATAACGAATTAAGGCGACCTATCGCCGAGGATAAAGAGTTTAACAAACATTACTCTCTGACCTCTCGATTGGTTCGCCTTAAAACTAACTTGGCTCCCCAAGTAAATCTTAGCACTAACCACTTCTAATAATTTGTTCATAAATCAATTTAACCGACCGATGAACTTGTATTTTATTCTAACATTTTGTACGTATTCTTTTGCTGCTGTATTTACTCTCTCGCCAACTTCGATTTTATCGACCAAAGTATTTAGGATTTCCTTGTTGAGACTATCCACCTTTTTAAAACGCTGAATAAGTCCGATAAACTTGTCCACACTGTCGAAATGCTCAGTAGTCGATTTCAGATCTGCCTGCAGTTTTTCTTTCTGTGCGGTGTAACTTTCAATTCGGTTATTGCATTCAGTTGACATCTGCTCAAAAAGCATTGCATTTTTTATCACACCATCATAATAATCATCATACAGCCGCTTGTATTTCTGGCTCTCTCTTTCAATTTTCTTGTCCAGCTCACCAAGCTCAAACTGAAGCTGATCAACATCAGGCAGCTTTTCAACCACCTTATGCATGACCTTTTTTCTGAATGACTCCGAATCCGTACAACAGTCACAAAGCAATGAATTTATATCCGCCAGCACTGCCTCATTAAGATCATCAAGCCTTATGTTATGGGTTGTACATCTCTCAACACCGGCTTTTCTTCCCCTGCTGTTTCCGCACACAAAAAATGTGCTTTTATTCGGTGGTGATGTTATCCACATTGTACCACCACAATCCGCACATATAAGAATGCTGCGATACATATTATCCACACATTCTGTTTTGCGTTCTCTCCTGCGTCCATCAAGTCTTTGATGAGCTGCGTCCCATAACTCCTGACTGATAATAGCTTCGTGTGCATTTTCACACACTATCCACTCATCACGATCAGTAGTCACTATCTTCTGACTTTTGAAATTGACCTTTCGTCTTTTGCCATAGATAATGCGACCAAGATAAACCTCGTTATGAAGAAGATTATTTATTGAGGACTTATTCCAGCCGTAAGGGTTGGGATCACTGTAATCCCCTCTTGAGTAATCTCTCAGGGCTGCCGGGCTGAGTATCTTGTTTTCCAATAAATAATCAGAGATTTTCTTCATACCCATTCCCTTGTATGCCACCATCTCAAATATGTCCCTGACCACATCGGCATTCTTTTTATCCACAACCAGATGATTTCTTTCTGTTGTAGATTTAACATAACCATACGGAAGATATGGGTGAAGAAATTCCCCATTCATTGATTTTGCCTTAAATGCCTGTCTGACCTTTTGGGATACCTCTGCCGGATATATCTCATTGATAGCACTTTTAATGGTGAGCATGAAGTCATATGTACTGTTTGCGGTAATTACAGTGTTGTCGGCAATTATAATAAAATTGATGTTGTTCTCTGGGAAGAACATTTGCGTATAATAATTGACCTTTATTGATTCTCTGCCAAATCTGGACAGATCCTTAACAACTACCGTATCGACCCTGCCCTTTTCAATGTCACCTATCATTCTTTTAAACGCAGGCCGCTCAAAATTCGTACCGGTATAACCATCATCACAATAGAAGTCCACAATTTCTATGCGATTGGTTTTACAATACTGTTTTGCGATAGTGATCTGCGTTTCAATCGAAATGCTTGTGCCATCATTCAGATCATCCTCAGATAATCTGCAATAGCAAGCTGCTTTTAATATTCTCTGTTCCATAATCAAAATTCCTTTCGTTATGGTACAGCGAGTGATATTTGCAACTTCATTTTACCATAGTAAAGTGGTAATGTCAAGTTTTAAATTCTATTCTCACTGTTTTCCTTTTCAGTAATGAAAATATTATCCGTATTTTTTTCAAATTCAGCTATTTTCCTCGCTAAATAATCTATATATATTTCTTCAAGAGTTTTCCCTCTTTTTGAAAATACTCTTTCAATAATCACAGTAGTACGATTTTCTTTCATAACATTCTCTTTTCATAAAATTGGAAGTGGCTTTTAACTTTGGAAAACCATGTTTCAACAAAAATTCATTACATTCCTCAATAGTAATATCAGAAACAAAGGCCATATTTATCAGCAATTGATATACAAGTGAGCATCTATCAGTACCAAGAGAAATGTGAGCCAATTTAAATAGATATTCTGCTTTTGAGAAATTTATCTGCAGTCCAATACAAAGCATAACGAGAACTATGTAATCCTTTGGTATATGTCCTGCTCTATACTTAACTATTGTATTAAAAGAAAGTCCACTTTTCCTTGCCAAATCACTTACAGAAAGATTTTGCTCCACCATGTATTTCTTTAAAACCATTCCAAAATTATCATCTGAATACATTTCAAAGCTGAATGCCTCCCGAGATAATTCTATGATATTCAGGTTATCCATATAGCTCACCTCCCTTGCTGCTTTCTGTTATTCGTGTTATAAGATTCTCTGTATTGTATTTTATCATAAATGATAAAAAAATGCGACGCATTGTAAATAGGTTATAAATATATAACGGTATATAGGCACTTTCAGACGTGGTAGATATAAAAGAAATAATAAAACATATCTTTTTGACCCATTGCCAGTAGGCATTGTATGAAGCACAAAATTTTCTCCTTGCTTTTTGTTCATTTCTAACAAAAGATGACAAAAGGTCGATAAAATCACCAATAGCACTTTTTCTCATTGCAAAATACCTCCATCAAAAATCAGTCATATAAATTGATTCTCTATTGTCCGGTAATGACTGCAAAATATACTGCTATTGTCATGTGATCGACCTCTACAAATACAAAACAAAAAGCTGCCGAACACATACTGTGAACATACAGCCTTCTGTTAAAATATATGGACATTTCGCCTTGCTATATCATATATATTTCTAAATAGAAAAAGAGCTAGCAAGCGTAACAGCCTGTTAGCTCAAATCGCCAAAATGTCCAACTTTATTATAGAACTACTTATTTGTTTGCCGACACCAACATTATTGGATACCCATTGGGCCGACATTTTCTGTCATATACACATGATTTGCCACACTATATCAGCTGATATTCTCAAGCTGTTTTATTCCAGATTTCATGCTTTATGATTTTCCTGTATTATAAGCATCAATTTTCAATTAAAAATATTATTTGTGAAAACATAATTCATTATATAACTGCAGATCAGATATATTATCTTCCTGTTTGCAGAGATTGTTCAATGGAATTATTTTTTACAAACCAAAAAATCTTAATGCACTCTGCTAATCACAAGAAAATCTTAACCGTTTTCAGGAACTTGTTGTTTCATTTAAAAATTCCAGCATCATTTGCGATAAAGAGTAATAATCTATACTATCTGCAAAGGCATTATTAAGAGACTCCGGAGCATTATTTAATCCTTTCCAGCCTTGTAATTTGTATTCTTCAGCCACTCTCAAAGAGCATCCTCCTACAGAGCCAACGATGAATACAGGTATTTTTTTATTTACAGCTAAACCAATCTCATCTCGGATTCCTTCTTTTTTCTTATCATCCCTGACCATTCCGCCCAAACAAACCATCGCAGCAACATTGTCCCGCTGAATCATTTCAGTTCTCATCAATGTTAAACTTGATTCTATTGAGCCTTTGTTTTCTGTTTCATACACCTGTGCATTTTCCTTCAAATATGATATCTGATATTTATTTTCAAAAAATTTGGAAATATACATTTTCAGATGATTTTTATTATCCGAAGTTTTAACTTGTTTTGATAGTGTAAAAATCAATTCCTGAAAAGTTGGATGGGATCCAAACGTAAGTGTATATCCTGCTCGCAATATTGATTTACAGAAAATAACCAATGCATCTGTTAAAGTCTGCTTGTATATTTCATCACAATTGGGAAAAGCGCCGGAGATTATTATTTCTTTATTTATGTTCTTATTCATTTTATAAAGAAATATCTTCCAATTATATATGAAGTCATCATAAGTCTCAACTATACAATGGGAACATTGCTCACGCTTAACAATGGTATCAGTCAATATCACAGCCGAATCATAGGGCTTATCAAACTTTTCAACTAAGGCTGTAATATCATTTTTATCCGCTTCCGTCGGAGTTCGTCCATACAACTGAATGTATTGAACAATATTACGCTGCGGATAGCAGTAACCTTTTCGTTCAATGTCGATATTATATATCATTTTATCTTTATCTGCTTGTTTTATTTTGTCCTTGAATAGTTCCTGCAACGCACTGTAGTAATCAAATACTCTGTTCGATTTAAGCATAATTATTTCAAACAGCTTATCCATTATTTCATCGACTATAACGGATAACTTTGCTTTGTCATCAAAGTCGGAAGAAGCATAACTTAGATGAGGTTTATCTGATGGCTTAACTGCAAGTTTATCATAATCAGCATTGTCAATTTGTATCCACAGTACCGGAATTCCTCTGATCAACGCAAATCTTAGTTCCTTTTGTATCCACTTCGAATCTATTGACTTAGGTGTATGAAGGAAAATAAATGCATCACTCTTAATCATAGATTCATCTATTTCCTTTTGTGCTTCATGCCCTACTTCGACCGATGTGATATCTCTAAACAATTTGCTGTGATTAATTTGGATTTTCAGTGCATCGCAGAGGTTGGCTGCTATGGTTTCCCCGTCTATTCGCTTATGACTAATAAAAATCATCCCATCTTCTTTATAGATAGTTGGCATGACTTCTGATATCAATTTTCTGGAAAAGCCTTGTGCGATAACAGACATATGATCATACGTAAGGCCTCTACATCTAAGCTGCTCACAAATATCAAAACTCTGTTTTGAGGTTATTATGTTTGCGGGTATTCTGTTGTCTATATCCAAGGCAATGGGATATATAGATGTCCCAATCTGTTTAAGCTTGTCCAGCAAATCATTTGTGGGCTTATCAAGTGTAAAATTCACGCCATTAAAAATCAGCACAATATCATTTCCATATATTGTACTCATATATTGGACTGGGTTTGTTATTACGGCATGAATAATGTCGTATTTATCAAACTGATCTCTAAGTGCTGTTACAAATGGTTGTATTTTGTCCGGATTCTCCATAGTCAACGTAGGATTTATAATATATATCTTCACTTTCTCACTTCCTAAAAAATGCAGAGCAGATAATTTCATTATATACTTATGCTGCTCATTTTCCCATAGACCTTGCAGCCATCTCTACCCAGGATGCTAAATTCTCATAGCCATTATCTGCTATATAATCATGTATGGCATAACATACATCATCAAAATAAACCGGCATATTGTTTCTCCATCCGATTATCGTACGGACATTTCCCCTTTTCGATGTCATACCCGTATTAGCATCTTTTATTTGTGAAATATGTATTCCAAGTATAGCATTTTCACGATCAATACTTTTCATTATCTCATACTGTACATATTCACGTTCAAGGGTTTCCTCTCCTATAAGAACAACAGTTACAGATGTTCCTAACATTTGAGAGTCTATCCATCTTTTTATTGCAGCATCTCCTTTTCTCTTAACTTCTTCAAACTCTGCCTTGTCAACAATTCCTGAAATCTTCTGTCCGCCTTTGGTTACCCATTGGTTTCTGACCACCATTGCTCTCATTATATCTTTGCCGTAGTGAAAACTATAAAATACATTTCTCATTTTATTTACCTCCATTATTATTTATATTATCAACACTTTATATTCCGACATTCAGCCCTGCTTTTTCCGTTACCTCTTTACTTAACAATAGCAAATTCTAACGCAAGGCATGAAAAAGCCAGAAAAAAATAAAAGCAAAATTCAGTAGCAGAAAAGAAGCAAAAAAGGAAAGAGTTTTTCTGGCTGCCAAACTCTGCTTTTGTTGCACTCATTGAGAAATCAATGTCTTTATCGCTCAGCCTACATACCTTTACATAAAGGGACCTATAAAGTCTTTCCTGCAGCAAATAATATGAATCCAGTCCCCAAAATATCATTATAGGTACACAAGCAATCCGAAATAAAGAAGCTTCTGATTTACTTCCTGCCAATGCTAAAAGTCCGGCAACTAATGTAACTGTCCACCCTTTTAGGATAAATGAATTACTTGCCATTCTGTTGATTACTCCCTGTATCACAAGATGTTTTATTTTCTTTTCTTCCAAAAGAACCACCTTCCACAGATCTCAGCTCTTTGTTACTGTGGAGCCTTGTTATCCAAAGCTTCCTCAATTAAAACCTCTATATTGTTTGAGATATCGTCATAAACGTATTGACTTGTCGAATATTTTGAATCAAAACATTTGACATAACCGGATAAGCATTTACCGTCATTAGTCAATACCGAAAAGAATGGATTTGATCCTTTACTCGTTTGCTCTCCATTCTCATCTTTAAGCTTATGTATATAAATACCTACAATACCTTTGTTAAGCTCATAAGCCTTTTGAATTTCATACTTGACCCATTTGCGTGTAGATGTAGTTTTACCGATCAAAACCACTAAACACGATCTCATTGCCATTTGCTCGTCGTTCCATTTTTCTATATCCTCATCGTTCTTCTCCTTAACTTCTTCCCAATCATTATCTGAAAATGTGGAAGAGTTAGATACCTTTCCCATGTTTCGAACCTGTCCCGCTCTCCATGCGTCTTTTCCAAATTCAAAGCTAAAAAACACCTGGCGTTTTGACATGACATACTATTCCTCCTGCTTTATTTTCATAATAATATTGTGAACTGCCATAATCATAACAGCCTCCTTCAAAGCAATCCACTATTAAGCTTATATTTTGCTGATCAGCTTTACTGGATCAGCTTAATTTAATAGACTGATGCGAAATGCCAAATGTAACATTACTTTTGTACAAATTGTACATTTAAACAATTATATAAACAAAATTATGTATAAAAAGCCAAAGCCACATATGACATATTAAAAGTCATATGTGGCTTGAATCATTATTTATTCAATGCTATTATTAAGATATCATTTCATTAAAATGCCCGTCAACTATATTAACTCAGCCTAAATTTATAAATCACATAATGTCATATCACAGTGCTTTATGAAACGCAGCAAATACTGTTTATCCCATATTAAACTTCGCCGCCCCCCGAAATCTCTTTCAAGGGCGGCTTTGTTTTTACAGCTTACTTATATCAAGCTCTTTGCGTATTTCTTCAAGCTTAAGGTCAGGGTCATCAAGAGATACGTCTATTCCGTAAACATCGACACCTCCCTGTTCTCGCTCAATATACTTGAAACCTGCATTATTAACCTTTTTAAGAAATTCATTTTCATCTTCACCGTACAGGCAAGTTGTCCTCAAACCGATCCAGTTCTTTTTTAAGCAACCTATTATAGATGCCCCCACTCCCTTATAAACTGCGTGGGTTCTTATTTCGTATGCTTCTGTTATTTCACTTTTGGGAACATCTTTCTCACAGCAAAACCAATATTTTTCTATAAATTCTTGGCTGTAATCACATATAAATCCATTTTTTAAATCTGATTTATCACCCGACAGTATCTTCACCATACCTTTAGCAGTGTCTTTTGTGCTTTTCTTGTATAATCTATTTCTGTATTTAACGTATGTTCCACTTCTAATTATAATACTCATTATTTTATATCCTCCAATCTAACAAAAGAGCCTCTTTCCCCACTAGGACCTTCTACATAAATCGCCATCAATATTTCCTCACCGTCCTGTGTAACAATATACAACTCTGCCCCACCGGTTATATCATATACACCTCGATCATTAGCTACTGTTTTTAAAAATTCATATTCAGGTGTTACACAGTCCGTCTCCATTCCTCCTGACATACCATTTCCCGTAAACGGTAGATCTTCCGGCTTATATCCTTTACTAAATGTCTTGCCGTCAACCTGTACACCGTTCATTCCGTTGCCATACGGTACTTTCAGAGTTTCCGGATTCGCCTTAAATGTTCACCCCATATTAAACTTCGCCGCCCCCGAAATCTCTTTCAAGGGCGGCTTTGTTTTTACAGCTTGCTTATATCAAGCTCTTTGCGTATTTCTTCAAGCTTAAGGTCTGGGTCATCAAGAGATACGTCTATTCCGTAAACATCGACACC
>ULXW01050656.1_pt1 | contig 82333 bp, 88 predicted proteins | sample 1961661 | NCBI WGS metagenome assembly ULXW01 (sample SAMEA4835849, study PRJEB28245) | human gut metagenome | biome: gut microbiome; material: fecal sample | place: Denmark | collected 2008 | reverse complement strand
AATTATTTGAAAAGTATGGAGAATAACCTATTAGGGAGGTGCATGACATATCGAAAAATATCTAAGTATCAAAGATGCGTCAAATTACTTAGTTGAAGAAATGAAGAAGCATGACGAGTCTTATGGTGGTGAAATAAAAGATGTTGAGCTTGACAAAGAGCAAGCAGATAAACAGACATTAGGATGGATAAAATTGGCTTTATCTAATTCTGGTTATCCAAGTAGAGAATGTAAAGAAAGATTAAAAAGAATATATGAAGGAGTTAAACACGATGGAGAATAACAAAGTAAGACAGTTTATAGATTTACTTATCAATGAGGAAGTGACAATCGAAAATGCAGTTAAGACATCGGGTGTTGGCAATATGAAATTAGTTGATGTTTTAAAGTCTATTTCAGAGATGGAGTTTGAAAGTATTAAAGCCTTTTCAAGTGCTGTTTCTGGTATGAATAGTATGAAGGAAGCCATTCAGACGGTCAAGGATCTGGATGATGCGTTAGTAGAGCTAAAGAAATCTTCTGAAAAGTAGAGAATATAAAAACAGCAGAACAGATTGTACAAGTTTGGCGACCTAACAATCTGCTCTACAGAGAATAAAATATAGGATAAACTATATTTGTTCTATTGTAACAAATCTATTTGGCTAATTCAAGCCAGTTTATCCTATAACAAGTATTCCAAAAGAGAAATCAATTGGATAGTGGGCGTGGGTTTCGTCTATTGAACTTAAACTTCAAGAATACCAAGTAAATTACAAATACATATTTGAGGTTTTAGAACCATGTTAATTTATAAGGTAATAAACCTATGCTATTGAACGATATTAAGTCTGATAGTTTTAGAACCATGTTAATTTATAAGGTAATAAACCAGGCTTGCATGGTTGGCTTAATATAAAAGGATTTTAGAATGATGTTAATTTAAGGAGAACTCATGAAAGTAAGTAGAGTAGAACAACATCGAATAAAGAAGAGTAAGAAAAATAATAAAGATGATAAACTATTTAAAATCATAGATGATCTATGTTGGAAATCTAAAAATTTATATAACTATGGAAATTACATAATTCGGCAGGAATTTATAGAGTCTTCAAAACAAAAAGAACAAGGATTGATTGAGGATGCTCGTTGGATCCAATACAATGAATTATTTCAATTGTGTAAAGAATCTGATTGTTATAAATGTATAGGAAGTAATGTAGGACAAGCTACTTTGAGAAAATTAGATAAGAACTGGAAGTCGTTTTTCACAGCTATCAAGGATTATTCAAAGAACCCGTCTAAATATCTTGGCAGACCAAAGTTACCGAAATATCTTCCAAAAGAAGATGGACGATTTGAATTGGGGTTAGATAATATCAAATTCAAAATTGTTGATGGATATATTTATTTTTCTTGGACACCTCTTAAAATCATGAATAATATTTTCAGAACAAAAATCCCAAATGATTCTAAATTAATACAACTTCGATTTGTTCCAAAAGGCAATGAATATATTATGGAAGTAGTTTACCAAATAGAAGTTCCTGAAACAAAGGATATAGAATCACAGAGTATTGCTGCAATTGACTTAGGTGTCGATAATTTGATGACCATCACAACAAATTGTGGTGTGAAACCAATTATAATAAATGGAAAACCATTGAAGTCAATTAATCAGTATTATAATAAGAAGATTTCAGAAATGAGATCTGCATTAAAGCTGAGAAATGATAGTGATTGGTCAAATGAGATGCAAAGATTCACAACTAAAAGAAATAATCAAGTAGATGATTATATTCAGAAATCAACAAAGATGGTGATAGATTTTTGTAGAGGTAATGATATTGATACTTTAGTTTGTGGATATAACTCAGGTTGGAAGCAAGATACCAATATGGGCAAAAGAGTTAATCAGAAATTTGTATCTATTCCATATTTAAGTATTGTACAAAGACTTGAATATAAATGCGAGAATGAAGGAATTAAATTTATTAAAACAAATGAAAGTTATACAAGTGGTACATCTTTTCTCGATGGTGAAGAACCAATTGAGAAAAATTACAATAAAGATAGAAGAATTCACAGAGGTTTGTTTCAGAGTGAGAAAGGAGAATATATTAATGCAGACGTAAATGGTAGTTATCAGATAATGAAAAAGGTATTCCCAAAGGCTTTTGTTAATGGGATAGTGGATGCAGGTTCACATCCAGTAGTCGTAAACATACCACTACAAACGGCTAATGTTATGTAAAAAAGCCGATGAATTCACTGTTTCATTCGGATTTTGAGGATGTGAATATCAATGCAGAAAGATAGCAAAGATGCAGAAATTATTTTTACATATAGATTAGTTGATGGCACAAAATATGGACTATCAACTGGTACAAAACGTGGGATTTGCACAAAAGAGTTTTATGATTTTGATAGCGTAGAAGAAATTGAAACGCTTATGCTTGGATTGGCTGATATGCTTAATAAAATCAGATTAGAACATAATGGAAAATTCCCAAGGTGGTAAGAGAATAAAATACTGAGGAGGTGAGAAAGATAGAGGATCTTATAAACTTATCAGATATTATTCTTGATAAATTAGAAAATATGCATATAGATGCGAAAGGCACTGTCTTAGGAGAACCTAAAAGTATAAACATTGGAATTGATATTTCAGATTTAAATAATGCAGAAATGGAAATTACATGTTGGGATGAAAGAAATCCTATAACTGGGAAAATGGAGCGTAAGAAAAAAGCAACAATTAGTTTCACAGATTATGAAATGAGTTGTAAGTTACAGGATAAAAGCAAAACAAATATATTGGAATGTTTATGGGAAGCGAGTAAAAAATAAGAAAAGAATGTACAAGTGGAGGTGAGAAAGTGACAGAATTTAGATTTAATGAAGATTTTGGAAATAATTGGAAGTCAGGTCAGACAGTTACTTGTGAAGAAAAACAGGATGGTTACTTAGTTGATAAGGTGGCACTTATTAAAAAGGACGAACTTTTAAAGCATGGTGAATTTATCACAATGAATGTTCAGATATTGGGACATATTAAGCAAGGTGAAAAAGGTGATTTGACGTTTACATATGATAGAGATTTTCAACCAGGAGACACAGTACAACATTTCAAAGGTGATTTCTATAAGATTGTTGCCATTGGAACTAATACAGAAACAGAAGAAAAGATGGTTGTATATCAGAGCTTAAAGGATCAGAGAGTATGGACTAGACCATATGATATGTTTATCAGTAAAGTGGATAGAGAGAAATATCCAAACGCTTATCAGCCATATAGGCTTATCAAAGTAAAGATTACTGCTTAGTAATTAGTCTTGAACAATTCAGTTCAAAAATTCCAAAAATCAAAACTGAATAGAGAATATAAATATGGGTGGAAGAACAGCATACCCTTGGGCTTTTGCGCTCAAAAATCACTTTTGAAGATAGATTTTTACATAAATTTATTTTCTGTGTTCCAGTCGTAAGACTGTTCAAATATAGTTATCAAAAAATTTTATTACATATTATAAGGAGGACATTTTTTAAATGGCAGAGACAAAGAAAAAAGGAAGATTATTTGATTTACCTGAGACAAAGGGTGCATTCCAGTTAAAGGGAGTTGTATCTGGTATGGAAAAGGATACAGCATTTAAGGAGATTAAGACCAAGAGTGGCAAGCCTATGAGAATGCTTAACTTTGGTACAAGCTACCTTGATGGAGAGACATTATATGTTAATCTTCAGGGAATGGAGCAGGAGAATGTTTATTTCTCTAAGAGAGCTGAGAAGAAGGGCGAAAAGGCTGATACTGTAAAAGTACCTTGGGCTGATAGATTTTCTTATAACCGTGAAGGCTACCGTATGATTGGTAAGAATATTGGTGTAAAGAAGAAGGTTGATTCTGAGGGCAAGACAGTTAATGACAAGAAGGTTCTTACAGATTTTGATGCTTGCAAGGAAGTTAAGGAGAATCTGAAGGACGGTGCAAGTGTATTTGTTCGTGGAAATCTTGATTATAGCAGCTTTACAGATGACAAGGGTAATAAGAGAACATCTACAAAGCTTGTTCCAAATCAGATTTCACTTTGTTCAGAGGTCAACTTTGATGATGAGAAGTTTGAGAAGCAGAACGATTTTAACCAGGTAATTATTTTCATGGGTATCGAGCAGGAAAAGGATGATAACGATAAGCCAACAGGTAGATTTATTGTCCTTGCAAAGATTGTTACATACAGCAATATTGAGGATGTTCAGTTTATCATTGAGGATAAGGCTCTCGCTAATAAGTTTAATAAGTCACTTAAACCTTACAATGCAATTAAGGTAAGTGGACATATGGTTTCTTCTACTCAGACAGAGACAGTTACAACAGATGATGATGACAATTGGGGTGAAGAGGACAGTATGGATAAAGTATCTGCACCTACAAAGAGAGAGTTTATTATCACAGGAGCAAAGGGTTCTTCAATTGATAAGGAACTTTACACAGAGGAGAATGTAACAGAGGCTATTGCAAAGATTAAGAATGCAAATAAGGCAGAGGAGAGTTTTGGTTCTGACTCTAATGACGATTGGGGAAGTGCTGATGGTCTTGACGGATCAGACGAGGATGAAGCTTGGGATTAAATAATTCTAAGCAAGAAAGAGTTGGTGAAGTGTCATATTCAAAATATGGCACTAAAGCCACTATTCTTGATTACCAAAATAATAAGAGGGTACTTATTGAATTTGATGACGATTATAAGTTTAGATATTTTACTTCATATATAAATTTTAAAAATGGAAGTATAACAAATCCATATGATAAATCAATATATGGTGTAGGTTTTATTGGTAATGGTAGATATAACTCAAAACATATTTCATATCCAATTTGGTTTAATATGATTAAACGATGTTATGGACATAAAAGTTATGATAACGCATCATATTACGATTGCAGTGTAGAACATAGTTGGCATAATTTTCAAAATTTCGCAGAATGGTATGAACAAAATAAATATCAATGTGGTGAAAAACTTACTATTGATAAGGATGTAAAAATTCATGGTAATCGGATATATTCACAAGAAAATTGTATGTTACTTCCTGAAAGATTAAATCTTTTATTTATAAAGGAAAAAGCAAGGCGTGGAGATTTACCAATAGGAGTTTATTATCAGAAAGATAGAAATAATTATGTAGCCATGTGTTCTATTGATTGCAAATCTTATTATATTGGTTCATATAAAACTCCAAATGAAGCATTTTTACATTATAAAAACTTCAAGGAAGACTATATCAAATCTAAATTGAGAGAATATATAAATGTGTTACCAACTGATATTTATAAAATTATCGAAGGATACACAATACAAATTTCAGATTAACGGAGGAAATAAAATTGAAGACAAGAGCAGCAAACAAAATTCAGACAAAATTAGTAACATTATTATATGGAGCTACATTTAGCGGAAAGACAACATTAGGATTACAGCTTGCAGATTTTAAGAGAAATGACGGTAAGCCATTTAGAGTAGCAGTTGTAGATGCTGAAGGTGGCGGTGTCGATGATGCAGTTGATGAGTTAGAGGATAGAGGAATTGATACTAGAAATATTCATATCTTTTATACTCAGAGCCTTCAGGAGCTTACTACAATTCTTGACAAGATTAAGAACCATGATACTTTCTATGAGTTTGACGAAGATGGAAATGAAACAGATGAGCCAATTGTAGATGCGGATGGAGAAGAATTTTTCCCAGATGCAATTCTTATTGATGGAACAACTATTTTCCGTTTAACAAGTGAACAGGGATTATTAGAATTATCTAAGAAGAGAAATACCATTAAGGCTGATAAGGACGGGCTTGTAGGAGCTGAAAGATTTGTTAAGATTCAGGGAGCAGATCTTGAGTTCAAGGATTATAAGAAGTTGAACTATTCTGGTCAGAATCTCGTACTTGACTTAATGGCAATTGGTATCAATGTTGTTCTTACAGCAAGAGAAAAAGATGAAACGGTTCAGAAGATGGATAAGAATGGTCAGCAGGTATCAGTGTCAACAGGAAGAAAGGTACATGATAGTTTTAAGGGATTAGATTACAATGTAAAGACTATTCTTCATATGTACCAGGATTCAGAAACAGGTCAGATTTGTGCGGAAGTTGTAAAGGATAGAACAAGAGTACATAAAGCTGGTGATATTCTCGAAGATCCAACACTCCTTGATTGGCAGACAGTCATTGATAAGAATGTTGATAAGAAGGAATTTGTATTAAAAAATGACTTAGATAAAGCCGTAGAGACTGAGCAGGAGATGTATGAGAAGGAAGCAATGGAACTTCATAATTCATTAAAGGGTGATACAAATGCAACAACAGAGTCATCATCTGACGATACAGACATTGAAGCAATTAAGAAAGAGATTATTGCTAAGAGAAATGCACTTCCACCTACAGAGAAGAAAGCAATGAAGGAAAAACTTGAAGCAGCAGGACTTCCTACAGCATACAAGAATGTAACTGATATTGAGATTCTTAATAAAGTATTAGCAATGTTTGATTAAATTTTTTTTAACCTAAATCATCTTTAAATTAGATGATTTAGGTTCTCATTTGGAGAAAATATGGCACGAATAGTAATTAATAAAAAAGAAATTATGTATCCTAGACCTACTTGTTTTTGTTGTAAGTCATCTCTAATAATTTATAGAAATAAAGTGGACAATGATGTTATATATTTTGATGGACATTTATATCATAAAGACTGTTTTATCAATATGAATAAAATAAGAAAAAAATGTTGTTATTGCCATGAAGATATAGATGTTACAGAAAATGAGCATAAACTGGTTTATTATGATAAACATTATTATCACAAGGATTGCTTTATTGAATGGTGTCATGCAACAAAAATTCCAACACCTAAACGAACAAATGCATTAAAAAATTTAGAAAAGTATTTATGCGAGGGAGAAGAAATTATATTAGGACTTCTTAACAAAAAGGGCATAAATAAAGACAATATTGAAAAATTTTCTAATGATGCAAATAAATATATTTCACAATGGTTTGATGAATCTGATTTATGCTCTTTTTTAAGAGATGAATATAATATTGTAAAGTTACCTTGGACAAAAATAAAAGATGTAATCAATGGTACTAGTAAAAAAATAGATGTTCCTATATCTGCAAGTGAATTATTAGACATGTGGGAAAGAAAAATAGATTATTTAAGAAGCTATAATCAAAAGCTAATATCTCAGTCAAATAAGGTAATAACCCCAGAACTATTAGTATTATATGATTTATCTATATTAATAAATAAATATGACAGTTATTTAAGGTGGAAAGAAAAACAGAAAATACTTGAAACTGAGAAAGAAACAGAAAAATCACAGAATATTGTCAGTCAATCAATTGGTTATACTAACGTGTCCAAAGATAGTAAGGCTGATACAGATGATATTTCAGGCTTGGTGGATGATATTTTTGGATAGGAGATAATATTGGATAATGAACATGAATTAAAAGATTGTAATGTGCAAGCAGAAATTCTATTTGTTGGTTCTATAGCAAAGGATTTAGACTTGATTGTAAATTACAGCACATTTATGAGAAGTAAGTATGATTTCTCTGATCCTGCGACAAAGTTCTTTTATGATAATCTTGAAACGTATTTTCTTACATTTTCACAAACATTAGATGAAACAAAAATGAATGTGTTTATGAGTCAGAATGAAGAACGACTTAAATTATATAAGCAGTATAAAGGTTGGAAAACGCTTCAAAGATTTATGACATTGGCAGATGAAAATGATGTGAAAAATTATTTTGATACTGTTAAGAAATATTCATTAGTAAGAGAGTATGGAAGAAATGGGTTTCCAGTTGAGAAGATATTATCTCATAGGAATTTTGATAAAATGTCACCAAATGACATTTACAGAATTATCCGTACAAAAGCAGATAAGATAAATACAGTAATTAATGCTGGTGAAGAAGCAGTTGAGCTTACTGATAAAAACTCATCTCAAATCGACAAATATCTTGAAAAGCCAAATTTCGGCTTACCTTTCCCTTGGTATATGTATAACGAATTTTTTCTTGGTCTTAGAGAGACAAAGGTTCTCTTTGAAGGATTTCTTTCTAATGAGGGTAAAACAAGAAAACTTGTACTTTTAGCAGCTTATGTGGCACTTGTGCAAAATGAGAACTTTTTTCTTATGAGTAATGAGATGGATGAAGAAGACCTTCGTAGTTGTCTTATTACGACTGTTATTAATAATAAAGAGTTTCAAGAACTGCATGGCGTATATATTACAAAGCCTGAGAAAGAGATTGTATTAGGTGTTTATCATGATAAAAATGGTGACATTATCAGAAGAAAAATTGACGATAATGGTGTTTATCTTGAAAGCAATGAGGATTACATAAAGAGAATAAAAGATACGTCAGAAGAATATTGGAATGTAAAAAAAGTTACAGATTGGATTGATAGTAGTGACCGTAAGGGCAAAGTTATGTTTAAAGATGTTGGAGATGATTATAGTCCTGAGAGAATTGAATTTGAATTGCGTAAAGCAAAGATGGTTCAGAACATTAAATATTATGGTTATGACACGTTAAAAGGTTATAACACTGATGATTGGTCACAAATTAAACAATTTGCAACTAAATTGAAAGAATTAACAAAAGAACTTCGTATGAGTGGATATGCAGTATTCCAGTTAAGTGATGATACGGTGTTTACTGATATTTTTAGTTTGAGTAGTAATAACATTGCCAATGCAAAGCAAATAAAGCATGTAGCTGATATTCTGAATATTGGTAAAAAGTTAAATAAGGAAGAATACCATAAATATCAAGTTGTTTTAGAATGTGATTCTTGGGGTGAGCCAGTGACGGAAGATTTGGATTTAAGTAAACAATATTTTTGTATCAAACCAGATAAAAACAGAGCAGGTAGTAAGGACAAGATTATGTTATTTGAGATTGATTTGAACTTAAATATTTGGAGAAATATAGGTTATATCATTAAAAAACCAAAAAATAGTGACTAATTGGAGGGTGGCAGCTTGGATGTAAAAGAGTTGAAGAATTATATATATGAAAATAATTATTGTGAACAGATATTAGAATCCGTTGGTTGCCACCATATCAAATATCATTCAGTTGGAGCATATTGGACTGCTGGTAATCCTGATGGAGATAATAAAGGAGCAATTATTTTATACAATAATGAGTCTCTTATCTGCTTGAATAAAACTCGACAAATGATAAAGGGTAACAGACAAACAGATATTATTGATCTTGTGTGTTATGTCAAAGACCTTACATTTCCAGAGGGATTAAAGGAAATATGCTCAGAAATAGGAATGTCTTATTATCACGATTTTGAAGAGGATATTCCAGATAGTTTTAAAATACTGAAAATGTTAGAAGATATGGATTCTAATATATCAGAAGAAAAAGAAAAACCATTACAACCTATTTCGGAGAAAATACTTTCGTATTATAAGCCTTATGTAAATGATTTATTCTACGAAGACCATATAGATTATGAAACACAAAGAGAGTTTGAGATAGGTTTTGATGAAGAAACAAACCGATACACAATTCCTATTCGTTCTGAGTTAGGAGATTTAGTCGGTGTGAAAGCAAGATATTTTGATAGAAAAGTACCTGATGGAATGAATAAATATATTTATTTAGAGCCATGTGCAAAATCAAAAATTATATATGGATTGTACAAAACTCTTCCTTATATAAAAAGAACAGGAAGGATTTATGTTGGTGAATCTGAAAAATTTGTTGAACAAGCATGGAGTTATGGTTATCAAAACACTGGTGGTACAGGTGGGAAGGAACTTTCACAATATCAAATTGATATGTTGGTTCGACTTGGTGTTGATATAGTTTTATGTTTGGACAAAGATGTAAAAAAAGAAGAATTAGAGGAACTAGCAGAAAGATTTCCTGATGGTGTTCCACTTTATTATATGTTTGATGAAGATAATATTCTTGATGAAAAAGAATCCCCAACAGATAATCCTATTAAATGGAGGCACTTGGTAGAGAATAATATATACAGATTAAGATAGGAAGGTGTGTATTTGAAGTATAGATTATATGAAAATAGCGACAATAATACTTCCAATGTATTAGAGGAAGTTTTAAGAAATAGAGGAGTTGATGATTATGAAAAATATCTCAACTTAGATGAAGATGTTTTAATTCCATACGAAAATCTGGATAACATGAATAAAGCAGTAGAATTATTTATGAAACACTTTAATAACAAGGATAAAATTGAAATACTTGTCGATGAAGATCCAGACGGTTTTTGTTCAGCAGCTATTATGTATTCTTATATTAAGAAAATGAATGCGGATTATCCAGTTAATTACATATTACATGCAAGAGCTAAAGCACATGGACTAGATGATGACATTGTGATATCTGATGATACAAGATTATTGATTATTCCTGATGCTGGCACAAACGACACAGAACAGTGTAAGGAACTTTCAGAAAGAGGAATTGATGTACTTATTCTTGATCACCATGAGTCAGAAGAAGAAAATCCATATGCATTGATTGTAAATAATCAAATGAGTGACAATTATTTCAATAAGGATTTTTGTGGAGCAGGTATTGTATATAAGTTTTTACAGGCATTAGATGCTGAGACATGGAATGAATTTGCAGATGACTATTTAGATTTGTGTGCATTGGCAAATATTAGCGATGTTATGGATATGCGTTCATTTGAGACAAGATATATTACAAATCTTGGATTACTCAATATTACAAATAAATGTTTTCAGGCACTTATTAAAGCACAAGATTACAGTATGAATGGTAAGGTTAATATTCACAATATCCAATGGTATATAACACCTATTTTGAACGGAATGATTCGTATCGGTTCAAGTGATGAAAAGGAATTGTTATTTAGAGCTTTTATTGAAAAAGATGAGTTCTTTGAATATAAAAAAAGAGCCACAAAGGACAAACCAGCAGAAACAATTCAGGAAAGCATTTATGATAGAGCTGCTAGACTTTGTAAAAATGCAAAATCACGACAAGATAAAATGAAAGAAAAAGGTGTAAAAGCTATTTCAGAAGTTGTAAATAGCCTTCCAATAGATGATAAAGTTATTATGGTTGATGTATCTGACTTACTTGATAGTGGATTAACTGGTGTTGTAGCAATTAAAATTGCAGAGCAATATAATAAACCTTGTATTCTACTAAAGAAACATTTTGATAAAAAGACAAAAACAACTGTATTTGGCGGTAGTGCAAGAAATATTGATAATAGTCCAATTGATAGTTTCAAAGATATTGTTAATTCAACAGGATTCGTTAATGGTAAAGGTCATGCAAATGCTTTTGGTATTGTAGATTTACCAGTTGATGATAAAGAAAAAGCAATTAATATGATGAACAGTATTCTTAGAGATACTGAATATGATTCTACATATCGTGTAGATTTTATCTTAGACATTAATCATGTCACAATCCCTTTAATTATTAAGTTATCACAGTTTGAAGATATTATTTGTCAAGGAATTGATGAACCTATACTTGCAATAGAGAATATATCATTGACAAGAGATTGTTTTGAAGTATTTGGCAAGAATGAGGATACTATCAGTTTTATGGTGAATGATATTAAATACATTCAGTTCAAATGTAAAGAAGGTAATCAGCTATATGATTTTCTTCAAAACGCATGGGATGATAATGATAGTATTACATTTAATATTGTCGGAAAACCTTCAATAAACGAATATAACGGTATTAGAACACCACAGATTATTATCGAAGATGTAGCTGTTATTAGTACAAATAGTAACGATGAAGACGATGATTGGTAGGAGGTGAGTTATGTATAGTTCATTACATAACCATACATATTATTCATTACTTGATGGATATGGTAGTCCAAAAGAAATGTTGGATAGAGCAAAAGAAATAGGGTTAAAGGCATTTGCTATAACAGAACACGGAAATGTATATTCCCATATTTATTTTGATCTTATTAAAAAAGACTATCCAGATATTAAAATGATATATGGATGTGAGTTATACGAATGTGAAGATATTGCTGTTAAGGATAAAGACAATAAATATTTTCATTTGATTTGCTTGATAAGAAATGAGCAAGGCAGAAAAGACTTAAATAAGGTTATTACAAAAAGTAACTTTGAAGGGTTTTATTTTAAACCACGATGCACAGTAGAAGATATTAAACCCTATGCTGAGAATTTTGTTATTTCTTCTGCTTGTTTAGCAAGTAAGTTAGCGAGAGAATCAGATTTCGAGAAGTGTATTGAATATGTTAATGAATATAAAGAAGCTTTTCCTCATTTCTTCCTTGAGATGCAGTCGCATTCTCATCAGGATCAGTCTTCATATAATCAGAAAATCTTAGAACTTTCAAAAAGAACAAATACCCCATTTATCATTACAACAGATAGTCATGCACCTAAAAAAGAAGATTTGTATTATCAGGACAAGCTTATTCAGATTGGTAGAAAAAGTAGCAATAACGACAAAAATGCTATCGAAAATAGTGAGGTATATGAAGGTTGTTATATGCAATCTGAAGATGAAATCCATGAAATTATGGATAGTCAGATTGGATATGAAAACGTATGTCTTGGATTGGAGAATACTAATAATGTAGCAGATTTAATTGAAAATGTAGATATGCCATTTCAGAAACCGCAGTTACCTACATTCCCATTACCTGATGGATATAAAGATAACAATGAATTCTTATGGCATTTAGTTAGACAAGGTTGGAAAGATAGAGGATATGACAATCTTAGCGAAGATGAACAGCAAGTAAGAAGAACTAGGTTGAACTATGAGATGGGCATTATTCATTCAATGGGGTTCGATGGTTATTTCTTGTTCGTATGGGACTTTATCAAGGCTGCTGAGAAACTTGGAATTGAAGTTGGTAAGGGAAGAGGAAGTGCAGCAGGTTCTTTAGTTTGTTATTGTTGTCATATTACGGATATTGATCCAATTAAATATGGACTCATTTTTGAGAGATTCTTAAATCCTGAACGAGTAGGACTGCCTGATATTGATACAGATGTTGGTAATAGAGATGCAATCATTGATTACCTTGTAGATAAATATGGAGAAGAAAGAGTATGTCAGATTATTAACTACTCTTATATTACTCCAACAGTCGCAATTACTGATGTTGGTAAGATACTTGGATTTCCATATAATCAAATGCAAAAACTTTCACAGAAATTTACATTCGATAAATGGGATGACTGTATGAAAGCAAATCCAAATTTACTTGCAGACAATCCGCAATATGCTGATTTGTTCAATATTGCAAAGCATTTAAGTGGTCGTGTTAAAACAGTTTCTATTCATGCTGGTGGTGTTGGAATCGTTGATACAACAATCAATGATTATATGCCAATGAAAATAGGAACTAAGGGTGAGCATGTAATTCAAGTTGATAAACATTATGTAGAAGATATTGGAATTGTAAAGTTTGACCTTCTTGGAGTAGCAACACTTAATCTTGTGAAGGAAATTAAGGATGATTTGCATTTAGATCCTTGGGATTATGATATTAATAATCCAGAGTTTGAGAATGATAGACCTACATATGAGTTATTAGCAAGTGGTAAGACCAATGGTGTGTTCCAGGTTGAATCAGCAGGAATGAAAGATTTGCTTATTCGGTTAAAACCAAAACTTGAACAACTGGACTTTGAGGTTATATCTGTCATCTTGGCATTATATAGACCTGATAGTATGGGGGCACTTGATGAGTATGTTGAAATGGCAACAGGTGGAAGTAGACCACCATCAATTCATCCAGATATGGACGAAATTTTAAAAGACACAAATTACTGTATGATTTATCAGGAACAGCTTCTTGATATTGTTAAGAAGTTTGGTGGAAGAACATATGGTGGTGCTGACTTATTCCGTAAAGCAATCGGAAAAAAGATAGTTGAATTAGTACAGAAAGAGTCAGAAATTCTTCGTGGTGAAATTGTAGCAAACGGATATTCTAAAGAAATTGCTGATAAAATTGCGAATGAATTATCACAAAAAGGCGGTTATCTATTCAATAAATCGCATTCATACAGTTACGCAGTTCTTTGTTTCGAGACAGCTTGGTTCAAAGCTCATTACCCAACTTACTTTTTCAAAGCATTGTTCAATCAGAATAAAGATAAAGCAGGTGCAATTAATAAGTATATTCTTGATGCAAGGTATTTTAATGTGGATATTATGCCACCGAATATCAATCATTCTGGAATGAATTTCACAGTTGATAAAGATAAGGTTCTTTTTGGATTATCTGCTATTGGTGGAATTGGTGAATCACTTTCTAAGCAAATTATCGAAGAAAGAGAGAATAATGGTATATACAAATCGTTTGATGATTTGATTCAGAGACTTTCTTTAGGTAAGGCATCTGTTATTGCACTGATAAAATCTGGTGCAATTCCTTGTAAAAATAAGCGTGAAAAACTTATATCATATCTTAAATCAGAGTATCAACCATTAAAATTCTCAGAAGTTCAATCATTGCCTACCTATAAGAAACTCGAAGAAGATTGGAACATTAACTTAAAGAAGTACGTGATTCCTTCATCTGGAAAACGAACTGTATACGATAAGGAAGCACTACTTACTGAATATAACAGATTAAAAAAGATACAATTTGAAGAAAATCAGAAGGTAAGATTCCAAAAGTATATAGATGATAACAAAAAATATCTTGAAGATGAACAGTTTTGGGAATTCCAAACATTACAGGTATTTATCAATGATAATCCATTTGATGCAGCTTATACATTCTTGACACCATTTGAGGATGTACCTGATGGAGAGAAATGTACTTTAGTTGGAATTATAGCAAAGGTTCAAAAGAAGAAAGATAAGAATGGTAAGCAATTTGCATATATAAACATCTATTCAAGTTTTGGACTTGTTGAAGGAATTGTATGGCATAGTCAATTAAAGGAATATGAAGATTTGGTAAAAAAAGGACAGCAAGTAGCAATTCTTTGTAAGAAAGATAGCGAAGAAAAAGTAATTGTAGAGAAATTAAAGCCATATAGCAAATGGCTTGAGTATGTAAGAAAGAAAGGAGTGTCAGTCTAAATTGGATGAAGATGAGATTTATAAATTCACAGCGATAATTACATATGAGCAATACTACTCGGATGATTCAACATGGGGCGTGTTTGGGTTTTCAACGAAAGATGATATTCCATTCTTTACAAAACCTACAAAAACATTCGATCCGTTTGGTGATAATAATTCTGCAAATGATACTGATGATAAAAAAATGAGTAAGTTGGCAGGAAAGATGCAACATTTAGTTGTGGGTGGAGAATATGTAGTTAAGGCGAGATACAAAAAGGATAAAAAATATGGCGATCAATATACACCGATTGCCATATATGCCATTATCCCACAAAGCAGAGAAACGCAGCTATTATTTTTGAAGTCAATGATTCCTGAATGGATGGCTGATAATTTAATAAATGCATATCCAAATGTAGTTAATGATGTAGCGAATGGTACATTAAAAACTATTGATTACAGTCTTGTGAAAGGTGTTAGAGAAATTACTTGGAATAAAATCAAGGAAAAAATCATCAATAACTATCTCATTTCTGACATTATCTCAATGCTAAAACCAATTGGTGTCACTTATGCAATGATTAAAAAATTGCTTTCAGAAGAACCAAATCCAGTTTTATTAAAGCAAGAGTTAGAAAAAAATCCATACATCATGACAAAAATTGATGGGATTGGGTTTCGTAAATGTGATGATTTAGCACTGAAGTTAAAACCTAAACTGATTGATTCTACACAAAGACTTGTAGCTTTTATCCAATACTATTTCAAAGACTTAGGAGAAAGTAAAGGTCATACATGGTGTTCTGAGAAGATTTTAAGGGCAGCCATAAGTAATAACATATACGAGTGTTGTAATAAGGTTGATTGGTTATTAGAAAATAATGACTTTCTTCATATTAATAATGGTCGAATTGGTCTGAAATATTATTACGATATTGAGATGCAGATTTATCATTTGATTCTGAATAAATCTCAAATTGAAACAACAATCAATATCTCTGATGAAGCGATTAATAAAGCAATTAAACATGCGGAAGAAGAACAAGGATTTGATTATGTAGTAGAACAGTTAGACACGATTCATAAGAGTTTACATAGAACTGTTAGTCTGATAACTGGAAAAGCAGGAACTGGTAAAACGTCAATAATGCGAGCAATTGTTAAAGCTTATATGGAGAATAATTATATGATGACAGCTTCAGCACTATCAGCAATGGCAGCCCAAAGGATTACAGAAGCAACAGAATTTCCTGCAATGACTATTCATAGAACACTTGGATGTCAAGGCTTAAATGATTTTACATACAATAAGGACAATCATTTAATTACAGATGTTGCATTTCTCGATGAGGGAAGTATGGTTAATGCCAGTTTGTTTTTACATTGGCTTGAAGCAATTGGAGATAATACAAGAATTATTATTTCAGGAGATCATAAACAGTTACCACCTATCGGATTTGGCAATGTGTTCTCAGATTTAATTGAAATGTTCGATAAATCAGTTGTGAGCAAGTTAGTAAAACCTATGAGACAGGCAGAAAAATCAGGTATTCTTGTTGATGCAAATAAGATTCGTGAGAATATAAATCCTATATCTGAGAAGTTACAGCCACGAATTATTCATGGCGAGTTACAGGATATGTATTATATGTTCCGTACAAATCGACAGTCATTATTTAATATTGCTGTTAAGACATTTATTAAATCTGTTGAATCAGATGGAATCGACAATGTGGTTATTGCAGTACCTCGTAGAAAAGATTGTTTGAATAGTACCAATGAAATTAATAAGGTTATTCAAAATGAATTACTTGGTGATGTTTTAGAGAGTATTGAAGGTTTTGATACAACTTTCAAACTTGGTGCAAAAGTCATGCAAACAGTTAACGATTATGACAAAAATGTATTTAATGGCGAGATTGGTTATGTGACAAAAATCAGTGAAAGATATGATGGTAAGAAAAAAGAAGAGTATTGTGAAGTAACTTACACTGATATTTTTGGAAAAGACAAAATCATTGAATACACAAAGAAAGAGTTAGCTGCTTTGGATCTTGCTTATGCTATGACAGTACATAAATTACAGGGTGCTGGTCGAAAGACAGTAATTGGTATTATTGATAATACACATCATCAGCTTCTTGATAACTGTATGCTTTACACATTGTTGACTAGAGCAAAGAAGAGATGTTTGTTATTAGCTGAACCAGAAGCATTTTTACAGTGTATTAGAACAAGTCATAATAATAGAAACACTTGGATGATGTTGGAAACAGAGAATAATACAGTAGAAGAGTAATTTGGATTTCTGGAATGCCCATAAATAGGGCGTTTCAGAGACTCAAAAAGCCAATGAAAGACGGATTTCTTTTGAAGTTATATACAAAATATAGTAGCGGTAGTAATGGTACACCACCATATATTGTATATAGAAATGAGGTGAGTACAATAAATGATACATGAACTAAAATCTAAAAAAGATTATCCACCTACGAGTACACAACTATTATTATACACCAAAAATCATGGAGTGCTAGTTGGTTTTTATGATCCAAGTACAATTGAATTATGTGGTGGATGTGGATTCTTTAAAAGATTTAAAGATAAGATGTTTGGATATGATGTTTATCCGCATGATTTTTATGCCTGTGAAGGTTTAACTGATGTTTATGCTTGGTCAGAAATTCCAGAAGCTAAAATATCAAATAAGGAATTTAGAAAGTGGCGTAGAGATGAAGAAATTTCACAAGGGTTAATTGCATTTTATGTTGGATGTAACAAAACAACAATTAGTCGTTGGGAAAAAGGACAAATAAATATTTCACTTGAGTTATATGAAAGAATAATGAAATTTTACAAGGAGAATAAAGACTATGATTCAGATGAACGAAGTAATTAGAGATTTAAAAGCAGGAATTAGTGAAAGAGACGTTCTTGATGAGGAAAGAACATATGTTAGCTGCGAGTGTGAGGATAACGATGAAAACTCTTTTGTGATTAAATATCACAATTTTGAAACCAATGAAAATGATAAATACAGAGTTATTGTAGAAAAATTATAAGATAAGAGAATAAATCAATATGGAAATTTTTAATGTGCCAAGAGGTTGTGGAAAAACAACGCATCTTATTATGGAAGCAACTAAAACAGGATGTCCAATTGTTGTTGGATTACAGACTCAGAAAAAGTATCTTGAAGAAACAATCAAGAAAATTACTGACAAACATGTGGATGTATATACAGTTCAGGAAATCTTAGATATGAGAAATAAACCAAAAGATATTCTAATTGACGAATTACCATTAGCTTTGAATATTTTACTTGATTGTAATGTTATTGAAGCAACTATGACAAATAAATCAAGAGAAATGTACGATATTCAGAGATGGAAAAATGGAGAAGTTAAATTTTAGGACAACAAGAATCGACAGTTTCTTTGGAAGATTGGAGGTAAAAAATGAGTTCAAACAGAAACAGTAGTAGTTCAGGTATTGGAATTTGCGGAGTATTAACAATTGTATTTGTTGTACTTAAATTAGTAGGCGTTATTAATTGGTCTTGGTTATGGGTATTGTGTCCATTATGGATTGATATTTTACTTACAATTATTGTATTGGTGATTATCGCCATTATTGACAAAAGAACAAGCAATAAGTATTGGAAGAGTGGGAGAATAAAATGGTAGTAGTAGATTTAAAAGATTATCAGCAGGATTGTGTAGACGCTTTTAGAATGGAATTTTCTAAAGAAGATATTAAATGTAATCCAGAAGTAAAGAAACTCGCTAAATTTATTAATCGTCAAGGAAGGAAAATTGACAGAATCAATAAAAAGAGAAGAAGTGTTTTAGGATATAAGTAAGGAGAATAATATAATATGAAAATTTTAGCTTTAACAATTTTATTTATTTTAATGTTTTTTAGGATTAAAGGTACGCCAAGTGCATTAAGTAAAACACTATGGCGAAAGAGAATGGTTAAACAGCTCGCAAAAAGTAAAGAGAATAATAATGGAAAACCATTAAGCGATGCAATGCAAGGTGGTGCAATATTGATTGTATTTTTCATGGAACTATTCTTAATCATCTTTTACATAGTGTTAGGAAACAAAATTGGAACAACTGAGTTTATTATAATGTCTGCATTACAGGTATTTACTTGCTTATGGTCATTGGGTATAAGCTTATCAGAAGTAAAAACAGCTTTTAATTACAATATTGAAGATTTTAAGTTTCGCAGATTCCAGTTGTTATTTAATGTGGTGTTAGATTATATCTATTATCCGTGGGCGATTTACATGTTATTGAAGTAACAAGAATCCATTATTTCGTGTGGTGATATTAGGAGACGATAGTATGAGAAGATGGTTAGTAAAACGACCAAATGATGAGGTTATTGTGACGATAATGAAGAATAAATGTGATGAAACATATTCTTTTATTAATCTAACAAAAGAACACATTTGTCCATGTAGATTTTCATCAATGGAAGAAGCATTGCTAGATATGGATAAAAAGATAAAAGATGGAACTGTATTAAAATATAAAAAAATAGGAGAATAAAATGGCACAGAGTGCAAAACGATTAATGTTTATTAGAGTCGTTAAATGTAAAGATGAAAAACCATTAAATTACATTTGTTAATATAAATATTTTTAAAACAATCACAACAACTATGCAGTAATAGAGAATACATATGTGGTGGTGGAATATGTAGACACAAAATATCCGTTGTGTAGCGAGAAATGTACTTAAGTGTACGACTGAACAAGCGCCTGGCTGTTAACCAGGAGTACGGAAGTTCTTTTCCCATAGCGGTCACGTTAATAATACCTCTGTTTGTACAGTAATGTATATGTAGGGTGAAAATCCCTACCCACATATTTATAATAAAAATATAATATGTAAAAACTTATGTCTTAAAAATCTAAATTTTTATAAAAATCCCCAAAAAAATAATAAGTAAAAAGAATAAAAATAAATAGAAAGGATAAAGTAAGGTCTTGCAAGATAAACAACGTTGTGCCTTTCTGTTTAAAAAATGATTAATAGTAAAGAAGTCTTATATAGCAAAGGCAATAATGATGAGTGTATGACTCCAAATTATGGAGTTGAACCAATTTTAAAATATATACCAAAAAATGCAGTAGTTTGGTGTCCGTTTGATAAAGAAGATAGTGAATTTGTTAAACAAATAAGGCAATCAGGTCATAAAGTAATTGCTACTCATATTGATAACGGAGAAAATTTTTATACATATGAACCCAATGAACATTGGGATTGTATTATAAGTAATCCACCTTTTACTAATAAGAGAAAAATATTTGAAAGAGCTTTATCTTTTAATAAGCCATTTGCACTAATAATGAGTAATACTTGGTTAAATGATTCTGCTCCCAAACAGTTGTTTAAAAATAAGGATTTACAACTACTTATGTTTGATAAAAGGATGAAATTTATGAATAACGGAGAAGTTCAAAACAAAATAACATTTAGTAGCAGTTATTATTGTTGGAATTTTTTACCAAAGCAGATAATTATGGAAGAATTATAACAAGGAGGATAAGAAATAAATGGGAACAATTACTATTTTACCAGAAACAACAAAAAATCCAATTACATTAATGGGGCAAAGGGCAGGATGTTGTTGGAATGCAAATGTTTCTGATGATGAAAAAAATTATAAACGTGGACTTGATTGTATTAAATCAGGTCATGGACGTGTTATGGAATATGCCAATGTGGAAATGATTATTGATGGATATTCAGCTCGTACAATCCGTGAATGGTATACTCACTTAGGAGGTACACCCACAAGATTACAGGCAAGCACTAGGTATATAGATTATAATAATTTTACATATGTAACCCCTACATCAATCAAAAAAAATACTATTGCTTTACAAATATATAAAGATATGATGTCTAATATTTCAACTTCGTTAAAATCATTAGAAGCTTTAAGCATTCCCAAAGAAGATGCTGCAATGGGACTTCCATTAGCAATGACAACAAAGATAGTAGATAAACGTAATCTTAGAAATCTTGTTGATATGAGCCGACAGCGTATGTGCAGTAGAGCCTATCATGAGTATAGAGAACTATTTAAAGATATCTGCAATGCTTTAAGAGAATATTCTGATGAGTGGAAGTGGATTGTAGATAATCTTTTCCATGCAAAATGTGATGAGGTTGGATATTGTACCGAAGCTAAATCATGTGGCAGGAAACCAAAGAGACAGTAAATGTTCATTTCTTAGGGATTAGAAAGGAGAATAATGAATAGAAATCAGATTATTGATAGAGTTAAAGAACTCAATAAAGCGTCAGAAGCTTATTACAATACGGGACAGACTATCATGAGTGATGCTGAATTTGATAATAAACTTGAAGAACTTAGGCAGTGGGAAGAGGAAACTGGTATTGTATTATCTAATAGTGCAACACATAATGTTGGTGCAACAGTATTAGACAGTATAAAGGAAGTGACACATAAAACACCAATGTTATCACTGGAAAAGTGTCATAGTGTAGAAGAAATTATTGAATTTGCAAATAATCATAATCTTGTGGCTTCTGTAAAATTAGATGGTTTAACAGTACGTCTTACTTATAAAGATGGTGATTTAATTTTGGCAGAATCCAGAGGAAATGGTATGGTCGGATCTGATGTGACCGAACATGTTAAGCAATTTACAAATGTACCACTACATATTAATAAGGAAGGAACTTATGTTATAGATGGTGAAGCATTAATTAAGTTAGATGATTTTAGTGAAATAAATAAGTATGGAGAATATAAAAATAGTCGTAACTTAGCAGCAGGGACATTATCAAGTCTTGATACTTCAATTGTAAAAGATAGAAGATTATCATGGTATGCTTGGGAAGTGGTTGAAGGTTCTGACATTAACGAATTTCATAAACAATTATCTGAGGCTGCCAATCTTGGATTTGAAATAGTTCCAAATGTTTTGATGAGCAATGTAAAAAAAGATAATAATTTGCACGATGATAATTTAGCAATTGATACTTGTTTACATATTATTTTTAATATTGCAGATAATAACAAACTTCCTCAAGATGGCGTAGTATTTAAGTTTGATGATGTAGCTTATGGTAAATCGCTTGGCAATACAAGCCATCATTTCAGGAATGGTATTGCCTATAAGGTATTTAACGATTCAGTAGAAACAACATTGAGAGATATTGAATGGAGTATGGGTAAAACTGGAATTTTAACACCAGTGGCAATTTTCGATTCGGTAGATATTGATGGTAGTGAAGTAAGTCGTGCTTCACTACATAATATTTCTATTATGAACGAAATCCTTGGACGAAGCTGGAAAGGTCAGAAGATTGGCGTTTATAAAGCTAATATGATTATTCCTGCTATAAGATGGGCAGAACAATTTGATTCTAGTAAATTTGATGATTTATTATTAGATGTATCTTATATCAACACACCTATTAAATGCCCTATATGTGGTCAACCTACAAGAATTATTAAAGAAAATGATTCAGAAGTCCTTTACTGTATAAACGAGGATTGTAAAGGTAGATTACTTGGTAAACTTACACATGCAGTTAGTAAGAATGCGCTTAATATTGAAGGTTTGTCAGAAGCTACAATAGATAGATTTATAGGATTAGGTTGGTTAAATTCAATCAGAGATATTTATTATTTATATAATCATAAGGATGCCATGAAAATCGTAGAGGGTTTTGGAAGTAAATCAGTAAAGAAGTTACTTGAATCTATCGAAAAATCTCGTAATACTACTTTGGATAGATTTATTTATTCACTTTCAATTCTTATGGTGGGAAAAACAGCAAGCAAATTAATTGCAGAAAAAGTAAATTATAGTATAAAAGATTTTATAACAATTATGGGAACTAAAGGTGCTATATACTTTAATTCGCTTGATGGAATTGGTAAAAAAATTATATCTTCTCTTAATAATTATTGGTCTAAACATTCAGATATGGTATATGAGTTATCGAAAGAATTTACATTTGAATCACCTAATTTAATCTTAGACGAAATCCCAAAGATATTACAAGGAAAAACATTTGTAGTAACTGGTTCGGTTCATCATTATAAGAATCGTGATGGATTAAAGGCTGATATAGTTGCGCATGGTGGTACAGTTGTGGGTTCTGTAAGTTCTAAAACAAATTTTCTTATCAATAATGATATCAATTCAACCTCATCTAAAAATCAAAAAGCAAAATCGCTTAATATTCCAATTATTTCAGAAGAAGAATTCCTTTCTATGATTCATTAGATTTGTTTATTATAGAAGGGAGGTGACAAAGAAACGTGAATTATATAAACGCAGGTAAACTAAGAAGTTTTCTTGAAAACGTACCTTCGAATTCTTATGTTGCTGTAGGTACAAGAGAGAATAATGAAATAGAAGAAATTAGACAAGAATCTGGCATTGTTGATATGAGCATAAAATCTGTCGGATTTGATTCTAGTAATTCTAACGAAGTCTATATCAAATTATATACAAACAAATATGACGGAAGTGGGTGTTTAAGATTTACAAGATAAGTAATATGGCTATATCTCTTGTATTAGCAAGTACGCTTGTCGCCCCTTTGAGGGCAGAAAACATACAAGCTACAACTGCTAATGCAGCACAGATTAGTTATTATGAATCACATTTTTATGTAAAAACTAGAGCAAAAATGCTTCAACGACAATTAGAGATGAATAAGCATCAAGAAGACACAACAATAGAGAATAATGAAGAGGACGATAAAGTTCCTGTCATTATAGAAGAAACTTACTATATTGATATGGATGTGCCAGAAAGCAAACCTTTTAAATCTTATATGGATGCGAGGTTAATAACAAGTACAAATTCAGCACAGTATAAGCTTAAGTCCGAATATGAACTTGATGAATCAGGTATCTATATGATTGATGGGCGTTATGCTTGTGCAATAGGTTCATATTACACTACGGAAATAGGTACAAAATTTGATGTTGTTATGGAATCAGGCGAGGTAATTCCTTGTATTCTTGCTGATTGCAAGGCAGATGAACATACTGATAATTTAGGACAATACACTATAAGTAATGATTCGATTGTGGAGTTTATTGTTCATAGTCCTACATTAATCCCTAATATTTCAAATCGTTGGGGAAATACAGGTGATGTATCTACTTTAGGTGGCATTTTTGAAGGTGAGATATCTTATATAAGAATGTATTTTGATTAGAAAGGAACGAAACATGTTAGAAACAACAGCGGTTATTAGATTAGACAATATTAAAAGAATAAAGGATTTTGTTGATATTGTATCTAAATATGATGAAGAAATAACAATTAAATCACATAGGTATGAAGTTAATGCAAAATCTATCATGGCAATATTTTCACTTAACCTATTAGAGTTAGTAAATGTTTGTCTGTATTGTGATGATAGTAATGTAATTGAAAAATTTATAAAAGATATGGAGGGTTTCGAGTGATTGTATTAATTGGAAAAAGTTGTTCAGGAAAAGACAGCGTTGCAAAAATATTATGTTCTATGGGATATTCAAGAGTTGCCACTTGTACAACAAGACCTATGAGAACAGGTGAGATTGATGGTGTTGATTATTATTTTATTAGCCAGTCCGAGTTTATGAATATGATCGAAAAGGGCGATTTTGCAGAATATAGAGAATATGAAACAGAAAAAGGAATGTGGCTATATGGCAGTCGTTTAGGTGATTATAAGTATGCATCTAATAAGGTCATTATTTTAACGCCTGAAGGTCTTAAAAATATTAAGAAAAAATATCCTTATTTGCCTATTGTTTCTATATATCTTGACGTATCCAATAAAGAGCTTAAAAGAAGAATGTTTGTACGTTCTAATGGCTCTGTTGAAGATATTAAAGAAAATAAACGTAGATATAAGGCTGATAAGAAAGATTTTAAGCATATAAAAAAATATGTTGATTACGTAGTTAGTAATGAATGTAGAGACGCTTATGATACCGCTCGTATCTGTAAGGAGTTAGATGAAATTGAAAAAAGAAAACATAGAAAGAATTTATTGTGGAAATCGTAATTGTCCACATATAGATTGTGTAAGACATAACAAGAACACACCATTCAATATTCAATTTCTTAGAGAAAATTATAGTTTTGATAAAAATGGTGAATGTAAATATAAATTAACCGATTGGAGTGATGCTATATAAAATTATTTGTTGATTTTGACGGAGTTATTGTAGATACAATTGCTGCAATATGTGATTTATATAATGAAGATTTTAAATATTACAGTGGTTATAAATATATTTTCCCAGAACAGATTAAGACTTGGAACTTTGAAGAACTTAACTGTGCAAGTAGGGAATATATAAATACATATTTCAATCAGCAACGATTCTTTGATAAGTTAAAATTTATGCCACAAGCTTATGAGGTGTTAAGAAAATTTGCTTTACAAGATGAAGTTACTATTGTTTCTTCTGGCTATAGTCCTAATCTCAGAGCAAAGGAAAAATGGTGTAAAGAAATTCTCCCATTTTGTCATTTCATAGGAGTTAATCTCAAAGAATATAAGAATAAGTCTCATATAGATATGAGTGGTAGCTTATTTATTGATGATTCTGCACATAATCTTGAGACTTCTAATGCAGAGATAAAGATTTGTTTTGGTGAAATTTATCCTTGGAATAAGAATTGGGATGGTAAACATTGTTGGAATTGGAATATGATTTATCAGATATATAAAGCAGAATTGGAGGATTAATTATGTTAAGAGAAACTACAAAAATTAATATGGATAATATTACTGTTGGTGATTGTATTGAGTTATTTGAACGCAAGAATACAAGAGTAATTATTAATGATGGTAAGATTATTGGATTTGAAGAGAAATAATTAATATTAAATGAAAGGTTGATTTCTTGTGAAATCGAGAAAGGAGATAAAATTTGAAAGTAATTAAAAGAGATTGTACAGAAGTTGATTTTGATAAATCAAAAATTTCAGCAGCAATTCTTAAAGCAATGAAAAATGGTTCAGGTATTGTAAAGCCAAAGATTGCAGAAGATATTGCAGACGAGATTGAAGAAGAATGTAAAAACAAAGAAGATGTGAGTATTTCTGATATTGAATCAATGGTTTATGACAAATTGATTACAAAAAAACAGAGACTTACAGCAAAAGCTTATGAGGGTTATAGAAGCATTCGTGAGTTTCAGAGAGAGAATGAAAACACAACAGATATGGAGATTCATGACCTTGTAGAAGATAAAGACAAATATTGGAAGGATGAAAATGCAAATAAAAATCCAGTATTAAATCCTACTAAAAGAGATTATATTGCTGGATCTGTTAGTACAGATATGACAAAAAGATATTTATTATCTCCTGAAATAATTCAAGCTCATAATGAAGGACTAATTCATTTTCATGATGCTGATTACTTCTTACAGCACATGCATAACTGCGGATTAGTGAATTCTGAAGATATGCTTCAAAACAATACAGTTATTAGCGAAACTCTTATTGAAACACCACATAGCTTTTCAACTGCTTGTAATATTGAAACGCAGGCTATAGCACAGATTGCTAGTAACCAATATGGGGGGCAGAGCATTTCTTTAGCACATCTTGCTCCATTTGTTAATGTGAGTAGAAAATCAATCAGAAAGAAAGTAACAGAAGAATTATACGATAATGGATTGATTAGTGAGTATAATGAAGACCTTGCAGAAGTCGTTAATATAACAAATAAACGATTAAAAGAAGAAATAGAAAAAGGCGTTCAAACAATTCAGTATCAGTTGGTCACACTTATGACAACAAATGGACAAGCACCTTTTATCACAATTTTTATGTATCTCAATGAAGCAAAAAATAAACAAGAAAAAGCTGACTTGGCAATGTTAATTGAAGAAATGCTTCGTCAGAGAATTCAAGGGGTAAAAAACGAAAAGGGTGTTTATATTGCTCCTGCATTCCCTAAACTGATTTATGTATTAGAAGAAGATAATATTACAGAAGATTCTAAATATTGGTATCTCACAGAATTAGCTGCTGAATGTACATCTAAAAGACTTGTCCCTGATTATATATCCGAAAAAATGATGCTTGAATTAAAGGGTGATGTCTATACATGTATGGGCTGCCGAAGTTTTCTGACAGTAGATAGATTTACAGATAAAGTAGGAAATATTGCAAACGCAAAGAATTTTGATCCGAATAAACATAAATATTATGGGCGATTCAATCAGGGCGTTGTAACGATTTCACTTCCAGATATTGCTTTCTCATCTGATGGAGATTTTGATAAGTTTTGGGAAATCTTTGAGGAAAGAACGGAGTTGTGTCATAAAGCACTTAGGGCGAGACACGAAAGATTACTTGGTACGTCTTCTGATGTAGCACCTATTCTGTGGCAGCATGGAGCATATGCAAGATTAAAGAAACATGAGAAAATCGACAGACTTCTTTACGATGGTTATTCTACAATATCGCTTGGTTATGCTGGTTTATATGAATGTGTAAAATTTATGACTGGTCATTCTCATTCGGATGAAGGAATTGGCGAAGAATTTGGATTAAAGGTTATGCAGGCGTTAAATGATAAATGTAATCAGTGGAAACAAGCTGAAAACATTGACTATAGTTTGTATGGAACACCATTAGAGTCCACAACTTACAAATTCGCAAAGTGCCTAAAATCTCGTTTTGGTAACGATATTTTTGAAAAATTAGATGGTTTTGATAGAAATTATATTACTAATTCATATCACATTCCTGTCTTTGAGCATATCACAGCATTTGAAAAGTTAAGAATCGAATCAAAATTTCAGAAATTAAGTCCAGGAGGAGCAATTTCATATATCGAAGTACCAAGTATGAGTCATAATATTCCTGCTATATTAGAAGTTGTTAAATTTATTTATAACAACATTATGTATGCAGAGATTAACACAAAGAGTTGCTATTGTGAAAAATGTGGCTTTGATGGTGATATTCCTCTTGTATTCGACGAAAACAATAGACTTAAATGGAAATGTCCTAATTGTGGAAATACCGACAATACAACAATGGATATAGCATTTAGAGTTTGCGGTTATATTGGCACTGCAAAAAATGGTGGTAATCAGGGTAGATATGGCGACATTCATGACCGTGTTTATCATTTGGATGATATGGAATATACGGAGGATTAAATATGAGATTTGCAAGTATGCGCAATCTTGATATTTCAAATGGAGAGGGAGTTGGAGTCTCCCTCTTCGTTCAAGGGTGTGATAGACATTGTTTTAACTGTTTTAATCCTGATACTTGGAATTTTAATGGTGGTAAAGAATGGACAGAAGAAGCAAAAAATAAATTTATAAAGCTTATTGATAGACCATATATTAATCGAATTTCTGTTCTAGGGGGCGAACCTTTAGCGGAACAAAACCTCGATGAAATCTTGTCTCTAATTAAAGAAATCCGTATTTCATATCCTGAAAAAACAATCTGGTTATATACGGGATATAAATTTGAACAAATAAAAGATGCATTTATTGAATCAAAGAAATGGTTACAAGCAAGTTGGAAACATTCCGCAATTATTCGATGGGAGATTATTTCAAATGTAGATGTACTCGTTGACGGAGAATATATAGATGAGCAAAAAGATCTTACGTTGAAATGGTGCGGTAGCAGAAATCAGCACGTCATAGATGTAAAACAGTCTATAGCTCAAAACAAAATGGTTTTATATTGTGATTAGGAGGTAATTACTATGTCTTATGTAGATATTGCAAATGAAGAATCATCTGATATTCAGGCTGATGGTGAAGACTATTATGTTGCATTGCGTAATCTCGAAAACAAATATGGATATGACGAAGATATTGTAACAATAATTAGAATGTGTAATCAGTGGCAAAATAGCTTTCATAAAATGCAAGGTCGCTGCAACGAATTTATTATGGCAACAACTTCATATGAGGCACGAATTAAATCTATATTAGAGAATAAAACAGAGGATGAATAATAATGACTAAAGAAGATATTAAAAAGGGCATAGTTGTATATTATGCCCGAATACTAAGACAGGTAGGAACATATGAAATAATTGAATTACTTATAAGAACAGTAGAAGATGATTACTTTGTTGGAGTTGATAAGCGTGATAAACATGTATATTTATTTTCATACAATAATCTTAATAAGTTAATATTTAGCGATAGACAAGAATGCTTAGATATTGTATTAGACAGTGAAAAGAATGCACCCAAAATAAGTAGCGAAAAAGAATATGAAGAATATTAACAAAAGGCGATGATATGATATATGAAATAAAAGATTTGACTAAAATAACAACCTATAATACTTTAGCCAAAGAGTTGAATGAAACCAATGAAGCGTTTTATGAATATGTATCTGATTATATTTTATTAAAGATAGTAAACCCTCAAATATCGCACAATTTGTTTAGGTATGAGCGTTTTGTTCGATTTTTAAAAAGGAAATATTTTAGCAATTGCAACAATACAGAATTAATCTGTACAATTGGGCGATGTGTTTCTACAATTGAAATTTGCAAACACCAATATAATTATATATACAATGAATACAGCATAAATAATATAATCAATGAATTATTACAAGATAATAATAAGAAAAAAATAATTCTAAAAATATATAATAATCCTAATATAACCTTAATAGAATTGATTAATAATCTTGATATTATACTTGAAAATGAATCTGAAAAACATACATTAATAATGGAACATCTTAATACGTTAATAGATTTGGGTATGATAATAAATTATAACAAAAATTTATCTGCATCTTCCGTATTATCCGCATCTCCAATATTAGTACGATACATTCAGAATAATAAAGTAAAGGAGTGATTAAGTACGGCAAATTACTTATATGATAAATTTAAAGGTCAATATAGAATACGTGCCCCAATAAATCAGCTTACAAATGATTTTAATAGAAAGCTCAATGGAACATTAGAAGATATAGATTGTTACATAGATTGTCAGTTTGGCAATAAAGTATTTTATTATGGACATAACATTTTACAAGCTTACATTCCCTCTCTTGGAAGAGGACATAACATTCTTAAAAATCTTGAAGAAACGGATAAATCTCTGGTATTTGACATTGAAGAAACGGACTCTGAGATCCTGTTTAAATTCAAATATGTCAATTCTGATAAAATAATCCCACTATTAAAACCAAAAACCTCAGGCTCTCAGACAAGTCCTTTTTCGCCTAAAAATCTCCCGAAATCCGACTTTAAAATTCCAGATGATAAATTAGAAGCCTATAAACAAATCGCATCTAAAATTCCTCCTGAGAAGCTTTTAATCCTAAGTAGAATAACACATTCTTACTTGCAAACTTTGATTACAAAGAAGAACACTTGGGAGAATATTAAATCAGATATGAGGCTCAAATGTGTCAAGGGCAAAGAGTATATTTGCATGATTGGCAAATGGGAAGAGTATCTAAGATATTTAGAAAATGAAATTAAAAAAATGGAGTGAAATGTATATGAAAGAGTACATAGTTAAGCCAAAAGTAACAATTCAGAAGATAAAAAAATATGGTTTTCGATATCTAAGCGAAGGTGATTATATTCTGTCAAAGCCAATCTATTTTTATCAAAAATATCCAGTTTTATTCATAAATATGTATATTAACATAGAAGATCGAACTTTTAGGTCTGAAATAGTCGATCAAATGGGCGTTTATAGCCCCTATTATGCCAATGAAACAACGATTTCTTTAGATATGAGAAATACTATAGAAAGTAATGTAAACAAAGAGTTAAACAAGTTAGTAAAGGAAGGAATATTAAAGATGAAGACATTATTAAAGACACCAGATTATTCAATTAGAGCAGTTAAGGTTAGACCAATAGTAAACATTTTATTAGATAATGGAGCACACATTCCTACATATGGAACTGAATACGCAGCAGGTGCAGATTTATATGCAGTAATACACAATGACACTAAGACTGTTGAAGTCTTACCAGGAGAAACAGTATTCTTAGACACTGGTGTAACTATGGAAATTCCAGAAGGGTACGTTGGGCTCGTATATGCAAGAAGTGGCTTATCTTGTAAGCAAGGACTTGCACCAGCTAATAAAGTTGGCGTGATTGATGCAGACTATAGATCAAGTGTTAAAGTTGCTTTGTATAATCAGAGTAAAGAAGTAAGAACTGTCTCAGACGGAGATAGAATAGCACAGATAATAATCCAGCCAGTAACACAGTTTGAATTTAAGGAAGTAGATAAGCTGTCTGAAACTAATAGAGGCGAAGGTGGGTTTGGTTCTACTGGAAAGGCGTGATTATGAAAGAAAAAGTTCCAATTTATCAAAAACAGAACCTTACACTTGAAGAAGCTGCTGAATACTCCAATATTGGAATAAATAGATTAACTATGTTGATTAAAGAACCTACTTGTAATTTTGTATTATATGTAGGAAATAAAAGATTAATTAAAAGAAAGTTATTTGATGAATTTATAGAAAATATAAATATGATTTAATGTTGTTGAAATTATTATGGTTGAGTGATATTATTTAGGTGTAAAATATATCACTCAATCCTTTGTTTTTAATAAAGAAATAAAGGTGATATTTTATGGACAAAAAAGATATTAAAGGAAGAGTATTAAAAGAAGGTGAAGACCAGTTAAAAGATGGTAGGTATCGTTATAGATTTACAGATAAGTATGGGAAAAGAAAAGCCATATATTCGTGGAAACTTGTAACTACCGATAAAACTCCTTCTGGCAAAAAAGATGATTTGTGTTTACGTGCAAAAATTAAACAGATAGAAAAAGATCTTAATGATAACATAAACACATATAAAGCTCAGTCACAAGTTAATGATTTGATTAATATGTACCTAGATACAAAAGTGAACTTAGCAAACAGTACATTAAATAATTATAAGAATATGTATGAGGTGAATATTAAAAATTCTTTGCTAGGTAATATGCAGATATGCTCAGTTAAGAAATCTGACATATTAAAATTCTATAAATATTTATATATTGATAAAAAATTGTCAATTGGTACTATACAATTATATCAAAATCTTTTGTATCCAGCTTTTCAATTAGCTGTCGATGATTCTACAATTAGGCTCAACCCTTGTAAAAATTGTATGAAGGAATATGTTCGTGGTTCGATGGATTCTCCAAGAATTGCTTTAACTAAAGAACAACAAAAAAGGTTATTGTCTTTTGTAAAAAACAGCAATATATATAAACGATATTACCCAATGCTTGCAACAGTCCTATGCACTGGACTAAGAATTAGTGAAGCAATGGGGTTAACATGGAACAATATTGATTTTAAAAATCACTATATAACTATTGACCATCAAATATTATATAGAAAAAAAGATGGTGTAATTAAGCATTATGCTTCAGTACCTAAAAATAAAAAGACTAGACATATTCCTATGCAAAAAGATATTGAAAAACTCTTACAAAAATATAAAAATGAAACATATTTTATTAGCGTATCTTCAAATATCAATATTGATGGGTACACCAATTTTGTATTTTTAAACAGAGAAGAAGGATTGTTTACCCCTAATACATTAACAAGGACTTGTCATTCGTTGCGAGAAAGCTGCAATAAAGAAGAAATTGAAGCTGTACAATGGGAAGAAAGAGAACCAGTTCTCATTCCTGATTTTACTTTCCATGTTCTTAGACATACATTTTGTACTAGAATGGCAGAAAATGGGATGGATGTTAAAGTATTACAGGAAATTATGGGACATAGTAATATAGCTGTTACAATGCAAGTTTATAACCATGTAAGTGATGACAGAGCAATTAATGAAATGAATAAAATTCAAAATGTTATAGGATTATAAATGTTATAGGATTATAAAAATAACCCAATAGAAAATTTAACCCAATATTTAACCCAATTGAGTTGCATTTTATATAGAGTTATAAAGATTTTTATAAAGTAAAATGCTTATTTTATAGGGATATAAAGACTTATATAAACTTATAAAAAACTCTACAACATACAACAAGAAAGAAATCGTTACTGTAGATTAATTTCTATAGAGTAACTTATTTAATGAGTCTGTCCTTTAGTGGGCAGGCTCATTTTTTATGCCTTTCGGTGTACGTTTCTAATAAATGAAAGTTTCTAATCTGCCTGGATGGTGGGACGGATACAGCTAAGACCAAAGGTGTTCCTGTTCATAGATATATTCTTTTTGGATCCTTATTAAGAATATAGGTGAAATACATTCTTAGCATATGCTTTCTTTTAAGCTTTGCTTGCATAAATAGCATTTTAGTAGTATATTTAAAAGGCATAATTTATATAAGGAATGGTATATTTATGATAAAAGTTGCACTTGATGCTATGGGTGGAGATAATGCCCCTGGCGAGATTGTTAAAGGTGCGGTAGATGCCGTAAATACAAGCAAAGAATGTTTTGTATATCTTGTTGGAAAAGAAGATGTTGTTAATAACGAACTTTCCAAATATACTTATAGCAAAGAACAGATAGAAGTTGTTAATGCTACAGAGGTTATAGAAACAGGTGAGCCACCTGTTATGGCTATAAGACATAAGAAAGATTCATCTTTGGTTAAGGCTCTTAATATGGTTAAGAATAAGGAAGCTGATGCTTTCGTATCAGCAGGAAGTTCTGGTGCTATATTAGTTGGTGGACAGGTTATTGTTGGACGTCTTCCAGGCGTTGAAAGACCACCAATAGGTGCGATTGTTCCTACTGATAAAGGCTGTGTGCTGATAGTTGACAGTGGGGCTAATGTTGATGCCAGACCAGCTTTTCTTGTGCAGTGGGCTAAGATGGGTTCTATATATATGGAGAACTGTCTTGGGATTAAGAAGCCAAGAGTAGCGATAGTTAATGTTGGTCTTGAAGAGGAGAAAGGCAACCAGCTTGTTAAGGAGACATTTCCACTTCTTAAAGCGTGTGATGATATTAACTTTATAGGAAGCATTGAAGCAAGAGAGATACCAAGAAGCGGTGCAGATGTTATCGTGTGTGATGCATTTGTTGGTAATGTTATATTAAAGCTTTACGAGGGTCTTGCTGGTACAATTATATCAAAGATTAAGGGTGCATTTTATTCTAATCTTAAGTCAAAGATTGGAGCAATGCTTGTTAAGGACTCAATTAAGAGTACACTTAAGACTATGGATGCATCAGAGTATGGTGGAGCACCACTTATAGGTCTTAATGGTCTTGTTGTTAAGACACACGGAAGTGCCAAAGCTAAAGAGGTAAAGAATTCAATTCTTCAATGCGTGACATTTTCAAAAAGCAATATTAATGAGCAGATTGTTGAGTCACTTTCGCATATGCCGGAATTAACAGAAGAATAGATATAATATTTATGGTAGTACAAGAACGGATGTTATATTTATAATAGTAATACAAGAATAGATATTATATTTATAATAAGAATATCAGATTTAGAATTGTGTATAACGCCTGATATATATTGATATTCATATAATTAAGATATCAGGTCAGAATGGAGGATTTATATGGAATTTCAGAAGTTACAGAGAATTATTGCAGATGTACTTAATATAAGCGAGGATAAGATTACTAAAGAATCAGCATTTGTTGATGACCTTAAGGCAGATTCTTTAGATGTATTCCAGATTATAACAGAGATTGAAGACCAGTTCGGTATTCAGATTCCAGACGATGCAATTGAGAATATTGTTACTGTAGGAGATGCAGCAACTCAGATTCAGAATGCACTTGCTAAATAATTAATATAAAGAATATTGGTGTTGATATAGCAGGGGTCTATAATATGTGTCAATAGAGCATTAATTTATAAGTGTGCATATTACACGGATAAATTAATGCTTTTTTATGTAACAGGAAATTTTGATAGAATTCCCTGTTACATATAAAGTAATCTGGCAGGATTTTATCTGACTGTATTTTCTTTTTTGAATAAATTGGACATAATTATAAGATTGACACCAGATTGGAGATTGAATGTATAATAAGAATTTATCTGAGTTAATGGATAAAATTAATTATCAGTTTAAAGATATTAATCTTTTAAAAAATGCACTTACTCACAGCTCTTATGCTAATGAGAAGACGATTAAGAAGTATAAGGATAATGAAAGACTTGAGTTCCTTGGTGATGCAGTTCTGGAACTTACATCAAGCGATTACATTTATAAGAATTACAGCAATATGAATGAGGGCCAGATGACAAGACTTCGTGCAAGTATTGTATGTGAACCTACACTTGCTATATGTGCAAGAGCTATTGGAATTGATAATTTCATAATGTTAGGTAAAGGTGAGGAATTAACAGGCGGAAGAAAGAGAGATTCTATAGTATCAGATGCCTGTGAAGCGGTAATAGGAGCAATATATCTGGATGGTGGTTTTGCTAATGCAAAAGAATTCGTTAAATCATTTATTCTTAATGATTTGGAAAGCAAGCAACTCTTTTATGATAGCAAAACTATTTTACAGGAAGTCGTACAGGCGGCACATAAGGAAGTTGTATACGAGATTATAGGAGAATCAGGACCAGAGCACGATAAAGACTTTATTGCAAGTGCGAAGGTCGATGGAATGTTCCACGTTACAGCCAAGGGTCATACCAAGAAGCACGCTGAACAGCACGCGGCATATGAGGCACTTGTGGAATTAAAGAAGCAGGGATATGAATTTCCTATAAGAAAATAGCAAAGGAATTGTATATATGTATTTAAAGAGTATAGAGGTTCAGGGCTTTAAGTCATTTGCCAATAAGATAGTATTTGACTTTCATAACGGAATTACAGGCATTGTAGGTCCTAATGGCTCTGGGAAAAGTAATGTTGCCGATGCTGTAAGATGGGTTCTTGGTGAACAAAGTGCGAAGCAGCTTCGTGGGGCGAAAATGGAAGATGTCATATTTGCAGGAACACAGAACCGTAAACCTGTTGGTTTTGCGTATGTTGCAATAACACTTGATAATAGTGACCATGCGCTTCCTGTTGAATATGATGAAGTTACGGTATCAAGAAGAGTGTACCGTTCAGGGGAAAGTGAATACAAGATTAACGGACATACCTGTCGATTAAAAGATGTAACAGAGATGTTCTATGATACGGGTATCGGTAAAGAAGGTTATTCAATTATCGGACAGGGACAGATTGATAAAATTCTTAGTGGTAAACCTGAGGAGCGCAGGGAGCTTTTTGACGAGGCGGCAGGTATTGTTAAATTTAAACGCCGTAAAGCTGCGGCTATTAAGAAGCTTGACAATGAAAGAAATAATCTTGTCCGTGTTAATGATATTTTATCAGAGCTTGAAAAGCAGGTTGGACCATTACAGGTACAGTCTGAGAAAGCCAAGGAATATCTTAATTTAAAGTCAGATTTGAAAAAATATGATGTCAACGCATTTTTATTAGAAACTGACCGTATAAGAAAAGAAATTGCTGAGCTTGATAATAAAATAGAGATTGCTGATAATGATCTGGCTGGCTCAAGAAATGAATATGATGCTACTAAGGCAGAATATGAAGCGGCTGAGAACCAGCTTAATGAGCTTAATCTTACAATTGAGCAGACTAATCAGGTATCTTCTGCATTAGAGCTTGATAACCAGAAGTTCAAGGGTGAGATTAATCTGTTTGAGGAACAGGTTAAGACATTTAACGCTAACAAGCAGCTTCATTCTGAGAGAATTAATGACATTGAGAAGGATAAGACTGCCAAGACAGCTTCGATTAATGAATTAAAGAAGCAGGCAGAGGCGATTAATACAGAGATTAATGAATATAACACAAAGCTTAATGCCATTAATGAGGAAGCTGAGGCTGTAAAGGCTGAGATAGACGGAATATCAGGACAGATAGAGAACCGTCAGACACTTATATATGATAATCTGACAGAACAGTCATCTATCAAAGCAGAGAACCAGAAGTTCATTACAATGCTTGAACAGCTTGAAATCCGTAAATCGCAGTTAAACAGCAGGATAATAACTGGAAAAAGTGATGAAACAGCACAAAGACAGGTAATAGCTTCTATTACTTCACAGTTAAAAGAATGTGATGTTAATATAAGCAGTATCAATGCTTCTATTGCAGAAGGCAATGCCAATGTAACATCTATTAAGGGTGTAATAGCTGAGAAGACACAGGAACTTGACAAGCTTACACAGAATTACCATAGAAGCAAGTCAAGACTTGAATCTTTAGTTAATATAACTGAACGATATGACGGATATGGCAACAGTATCCGTAAGATAATGGAATTAAAGGACAGTAACCCTGGTATTCTTGGTGTTATCGCAGATATTATTAAAGTGGAGAAGCAGTATGAAACTGCTATTGAAACAGCGCTTGGCGGAACAATCCAGAACATAGTTACAGACAAAGAGAATACTGCTAAGGAACTTATTAATTACCTTAAAGTAAATAAGCTTGGCCGTGCAACATTTTTACCACTCAATGCTATTCATTCAAGAAATACATTAGAGAATGATAATTGTATTAATGAAAATGGTGTTGTAGGAGTTGCGAGCAATCTTGTAAGAGTGTCTTTTGAATATGAAGGACTTGCCAAGTATCTGCTTGGCCGTATTCTTGTAGTTGATAATATAGAAAATGCTCTGGTAATTGCAAGAAAGTATAAATATTCATTAAGAATTGTAACACTTGAAGGTGAGCAGCTTAATCCAGGCGGTTCAATGACAGGTGGTGCTTTTAAGAATTCAAGCAACCTTCTTGGACGAAGAAGAGAGATTGAAGAGCTTAAGACAGAGGTTTCAAGTATAAGCAAGACTATTACAGAAATCAAAGCTTCTATATCGGAGCTTAGAAGTGAAGTCGGTAAGAACAGGGATAATCTTGACCAGTTAAATAAACAGCAAAGAGAGACACACATTAAGAAGAATACTTTAGATGTAACTCTTAAGCAGGCTGATAACAAGTTAAAAGAGATAATTGATGGATATTCAAATGCAGTAAATGAACAGGCTGGAATAGATGCTGAGATATCAAAGGTCAACAGTGATAAACAGCAGGTAAGTGGAAGCCTTAATGTGCTTGACAGCGAGAATGAGGCTTCAAGAAAAGAGATTGAGAACCTTAATAAGCTGCTTGAAGAAAAGAAAGCGAATGAGGCGGCAGTATCACTTAAGCTTGAGAATTTAAAGATATCACATTCATCAGTTGAACAGAAAGCTGCATTTATTAATGAAAATATTCAAAGACTTTCTGATGAGATTAATAGTCTTGATAATGAAAAAGAGAGTATTAACGATAAGATAAAACAGACAGCAGAATTAATAAAGACTAAACAGCAGGAAATAACTGATGTTAAGGATAATATTGAAAAGACAGTTAAAGAGCTTGAAGCTAATAATGAGAAGCTGGCTAAGCTTAAAGCTGACAAAGAAAAGGTTACTGCAAGCCATAAGGAGTTCTTTAAGAAAAGAGAAACCCTTAATGAGCAGATTATCCTTCTTGAAAAAGAAAGCATGCGTCTTCATAACCAGCACGATAAGCTTGATGAATCTAATGATTCACTTGTTGATTATATGTGGAATGAATACGAACTTACATACAGCTATGCACTGGAATTAAAGAGCGATGAATTAACTAATCTTAATGATTTAAGAAAGCAGATTAATATACTTAAAGCTTCTATTAAGAAACTTGGCGATGTAAATGTTAATGCCATTGAAGAATATAAAGAAGTAAGCGAGCGTTATACTTTCTTAAAGACACAGCACGATGATATGATTGAGGCTGAACAGTCGCTTATGAAGGTTATAACAGAACTTGATAATGGAATGAGAACACAGTTTACTGCCAAATTTGAAGAGATAAAAGTGGAATTTGATAAGGTATTCAAGGAATTATTCGGCGGTGGACGTGGTACAATTGAACTTGTGGAAGATGAAGATATACTTGAAGCGGGCATTATAATTGTATCCCAGCCACCAGGAAAGAAGCTCCAGAATATGATGCAGTTATCAGGTGGAGAAAAGGCTCTTACAGCAATTGCGTTATTATTTGCCATACAGAACTTAAAGCCATCACCATTCTGTCTTCTTGATGAAATTGAAGCTGCACTTGATGATTCTAATGTTGGAAGATATGCTAATTATCTTCATAAGCTTACAAAGCATACACAGTTTATTGTAATTACCCACAGACGTGGAACTATGGCTGCGGCAGACAGATTATATGGTATTACTATGCAGGAGAAGGGTGTATCAACTCTTGTTTCTGTAGACCTTATTGCCAATGATCTGAATGAGACTAAAGAAAGGAAGAGTTAATATGGGACTTTTTAGTAAACTTAAAGAAGGTCTTACAAAGACCAGAGATAATATCGTATCGGGCATTGATAATATATTTAATGGCTTTTCTTCAATTGATGATGATTTCTACGAAGAACTTGAAGAGACTCTTATTATGGGAGATATTGGTGTCAGGGCAACTGATGAGATTATTGAAGACCTTAAGGCTAAGGTTAAAGAGAATAAAATAAAAGACCCTAAAGATTGCAAGCAGTTATTGATTGATACAATCAAAGAGAAGATGAACCTTGGACCCAATGCATATGAATTTGAGAATACTAAGTCAATTGTTATGCTTATTGGTGTTAATGGTGTTGGAAAGACTACCTCTGTAGGAAAGCTTGCAGGCCATTTAAAAGAGCAGAACAAAAAGGTTGTCCTTGCTGCGGCTGATACATTCAGGGCTGCTGCCATTGAACAGCTTACAGAATGGGCTAACAGGGTAGGTGCAGATATAATTGCACAGAATGAGGGCTCTGACCCAGCGGCTGTAATATATGATTCTATAGCAGCGGCAAAAGCAAGGCACGCAGATGTTCTTTTATGTGATACAGCCGGAAGGCTTCAGAATAAGAAAAATCTTATGGAAGAATTACGCAAGATTGACAGAGTTATTGAAAGAGAGTATGCTGATGCGTATAGGGAAAATCTTATAGTCCTTGATGCGACAACTGGTCAGAACGCACTTTCACAGTTACGCGAATTCAATGATGTAACTAATATAACAGGAATTATTCTTACTAAGATGGACGGAACAGCTAAGGGTGGTATCGCCGTTGCTATTCAGGCAGAATTTGGAATACCTGTTAAGTACATTGGTGTAGGTGAGCAGGTTAAGGATTTACAAAAATTTGACTCAGATACATTTGTCAACGCATTATTTGATACATCAGATAATGAAGAAGATGATGATTAATGTAATATTTTAATTCAATTAATGATATTTTATATTGATAATTAGATTAATGGTGTATATTATTGTTAATAATTGATTTAATAATATAAAGTAACCTAAAGGAGAGTAGATTTACAATGGAAGAATTAACTTTAAAGAAATTTGAAGAAGCTGCTGAGAAAGTAAAGGAAGCTACATTACCAACTAACCTTATATTCAGCGAATATTTCAGCAACCAGACAGGCAATAAAGTATATCTTAAGCCTGAGAATATGCAGTATACAGGTGCTTACAAGGTAAGAGGTGCATATTACAAGATAAGCACAATGTCAGAAGAGGCAAGAAAGAAAGGTCTTATAACAGCATCTGCTGGTAACCACGCACAGGGTGTTGCATTTGCGGCAAAGAAGTATGGCGTAAAGGCTACTGTTGTTATGCCAACAACAACACCACTTATAAAGGTTAACAGAACTAAGGGTTATGGTGCTGAAGTTGTACTTTACGGAGATGTATATGATGAAGCCTGTGAATATGCTCTTAAGTTAGCAGAAGAAAAGGGACTTACATTTGTTCATCCATTTGATGACCTTGATGTTGCTACAGGACAGGGCTCAATTGCTATGGAGATTATTAAAGAACTCCCAACAGTTGATTATATCCTCGTTCCAGTTGGCGGCGGCGGACTTGCAACAGGTGTATCTACACTTGCCAAGCTTCTTAATCCTAATATTAAAGTAATCGGTGTTGAACCAGCCGGTGCTAATTGTCTGCAGGCTTCTTTAAAGAATGGAAAGGTTACAACACTTCCAACTGTCAGCACAATAGCTGATGGTACAGCAGTTAAGACACCGGGTACAAAGGTATTCCCATATCTTCAGAAGAATCTTGATGATATAATAACAGTTCCTGATGAAGACTTAATTGTATCTTTCCTTGATATGGTTGAAAATCATAAAATGATAGTAGAGAACTCAGGTCTTCTTACAGTTGCAGCACTTAAACAGCTTAAGGTTAAAGATAAGAAGGTTGTTTCAATTCTTTCAGGTGGTAATATGGACGTAATAACAATGTCATCTGTTGTTCAGCAGGGTCTTGTTCAGAGAAGCAGAATATTTACTGTATCTGTACTTCTTCCAGATAAGCCGGGTGAACTTGTAAGAGTTGCACAGATAATTGCCAACGCTAATGGTAATGTAATCAAGCTTGATCATAACCAGTTTGTAAGCATTAACAGAAAGGCTACAGTTGAATTGAGAATAACTATTGAAGCTTTCGGACATGAACACAAAGACCAGATTGTATCTGAGCTTGAAAAGAACGGTTTAAGACCACGTCTTGTTAAGGTTAATATCTAATTTATCAAAGTGACACTGATATGTTACGCTGATACATAAAAGTTTTATTTTAACAGGCTTACATAAAATGTATATAATATACAAGTATAGATGTGAAATCAGTTTTGTGGCTGGTTTCACATTTTTTACACACAATTTACATATTTAAACCACTATTTGCCATTATGATAATCGCATAAACAACAAAGGAGATGACTCATATGGTAAAGAATAAATTATTATATGCAACAATAGCAGCTATGTTAATGGGGGCTGTATTTACAGGCTGTTCTAATACTCATAATAACAATACAACAACAGAGAGCCAGAGCATTGTATCACTCGAGGAACTTGCCTCAAGTGCGGATTCAGATTTATCAATCGAATTAGATGATGAAGATAAGGTATCATCATGGGATGATTCATCAGCTTCACATATTACACTTGGAAGCCAGATTAGTTCTGATAGTTCATCGGTTGAAATATCAGGTTCAACAGTTACAATCACTAAAGCAGGAACATATGTTATATCAGGAAATGTAACAGAAGGAAATATAATCGTTAATGCGACAGATAAGGGAACTGTAAGATTAATTCTTAATAATGCTTCTATAAGCAATACAACAACAGCACCAATTAAGGTGTTAGATGCCAAGAAAGTTATACTTACACTTGCCGATAACACAACTAATACAATTACAGACAGCAGTCGTTTATCTACAGAAGAAGATTATTCAGCCGCTATATATTCTAAAGAGGATTTAATAATCAATGGAAATGGTACATTAAATGTCAATGCTGGATACCGCAACGGTATTAAGAGTACAGATGACTGCATTATCGTATCTGGTACATTAAACATAACAAGTACTGAGGACGGTATAATCGGTAAAGATCTATGCGGAGTTGTAGCGGGTGATATTAATATTAATGCAGGTTCAGACGGGATTAAGTCAACTTATGATACAGACACAACTAAAGGAAATGTTATCATTGAAGGCGGTAATATAACTATTAAGGCTTCTAATGATGGCATACAGGCTGAAAATATACTTGTTATTAATGATGGTGCTATTAATATAAAGACTAATAATGGTGCGGCTGATACAACACAGACACATATAGATAATATGGATATGGGCCGCGGTGGTTTTGGCTTTAATAACAATAAGACAACAACTACCACAGATGATACATCTGAGAGCAGAAAAGGTATTAAAGCTGGCAATATGCTTATAATCAATGACGGAGACATAACAATAGACTCTGATGATGACTCTGTACATTGCAATTCAGTAATATATATATATGGTGGTACTATAAATGCAGCTACAGGTGATGACGGAGTACATGCAGATGACTTGCTTACTGTCAATGGTGGAACAATAAATATAACACAGTGCTATGAAGGTCTTGAAGCTGATGACATAGTTATTAATGATGGAGATATAAGCGTTGTTTCAAGTGATGATGGCATTAATTCATCTGACGGAAGTATAACAATTAATGGCGGTAATCTTTTGATAAATGCAAGTGGTGACGGACTTGATGCCAATGGTTCCATTATAATAAATGATGGATATATCGTTGTACTTGGTCCAACCTCGGACGGCGATACAGCGATTGACTATGATGACAGTTGTACAATTAATGGTGGAACAGTTATGGCATTTGGCTCAAGCGGAATGCTTGAAATTCCAAAAGGTGCAAGTAATGGAGCCTGTATAGTTACTGCATTTACATCTGTAAGTGGAGGCAGCAAGTATACATTAAGCGACTCGAATGGCAATGAAATATTATCATATACACCATCAAAGGCTTATGCCGCAGCAATTGTATATTCAGATAAGATAACAACAGGTAATACTTATAACATTACAGCAGGAAGCACTACATTATCAATTGAAGTTACATCTGATGTCACAAGTAATGTTTCAAGCGGATTTGGCGGAGCTGGTGGAATGAATAAGCATGGTAATGGCGGCTCAGGTATGCCTAATAATGGTTCATCAGATAATGGAATGGGAAATGGTAATTCCAACGGCTCAATGCCAGATATGTTAGGCAATGGAGCACCTGATATGAATGGAAACAGCTCTGGTGATATGCCATCAATGGGCGGCAATTCATCTAACAATGGTGGTAATATGCCTAATATGAATAATGGAAGCTCTAATGGCAGTGCACCACAGATGAATAACAGAATGTAATATCCGGATAAATAGTAAATAACCAGATAAATAGTAAATATGTTTTAACATGAATAACCAAGGTGTTTTGTGGTTTAAAAATTAAATCAAAAAATATTAAAAAGTGTCAAGTAAAAAAGCTTGACACTTTTTATTTGCTATGATATTATACTCAAGGCTTATAAATCATTTGAACCAGAAAGTTAAGGTGTGTTGTGGAACGTATTGTAGAACAGACATTATTATATGATTTTTATGGCGAACTGCTTAATGAACATCAGCGCAATGTATATGAAGATGCCGTATTTAACGATTTATCTTTAAGTGAGATTGCTGATGAATATAATATATCAAGACAGGGTGTTCACGACCTTATCAAGAGGGTATCCAATACATTAGAAGGATATGAGTCTAAGCTTCATCTTATTGAGAAATTTATGGATACTAAAGCCAAAGTAACCAAGATAGACGAGCTTGTTGATTCTTATATTGCTTCACCAGATATGAAGCTGATATTAGAGATCAAAGACCTGTCTAACGAAATTATCGAAGATTATTAAACATTTTAGGAGGATACATAATGGCATTTGACAGTCTTTCAGATAAACTTCAAAACATATTTAAGAATCTTCGCGGCAAAGGACGCCTTTCTGAAGCTGACGTAAAGGCAGCACTTAAAGAGGTTAAGATGGCACTGTTAGAAGCTGATGTTAATTTTAAGGTTGTTAAGAACTTTATTAAGTCAGTAGAAGAACGTGCGATTGGTCAGGATGTTATGTCAAGTCTTACACCGGGACAGATGGTTATTAAGATAGTTAATGAAGAGATGATTTCCCTTATGGGCTCTGAGACAACAGAGATTGCTATTAAGCCGGGGAATGAAATTACTGTCATTATGATGGCGGGTCTTCAGGGTGCTGGTAAGACAACTACTACAGCCAAGCTTGCAGGAAAGTTCAAAGCCAAGGGCAAGAAGCCTTTGCTCGTAGCTTGTGATGTATACAGACCAGCAGCTATAGAACAGCTTACTATCAATGGTAATAAGCAGGGCGTTGAAGTATTTTCTATGGGAACAGGACATAACCCTGTAGATATTGCTAAGGCTTCGATAGCACACGCCAAGGAGAATAATTACAACATAGTAATTCTTGATACAGCCGGACGACTTCATATTGATGAGAATATGATGGATGAGCTTATTAATATAAAGAGTGAGGTTAATGTTGACCAGACTATTCTTGTTGTTGATTCCATGACTGGACAGGATGCGGTAAATGTAGCATCTTCATTTAATGAAAAGGTTGGAATTGACGGAGTTATCCTTACTAAGTTAGATGGTGATACAAGAGGTGGTGCAGCACTTTCAATTAAGGCTGTCACAGGTAAGCCTATTCTTTATGTTGGTATGGGAGAGAAACTGTCAGACCTTGAACAGTTCTATCCTGATCGTATGGCATCAAGAATTCTTGGAATGGGTGATGTTCTTACACTCATTGAGAAGGCTGAGGCACAGATTGATGCAGATAAAGCCAAAGAGATGGAAGCTAAGATTAAAAAAGCTGAATTTGATTTTGACGATTTCCTTGAATATATGGGACAGATTCGTAATATGGGTGGTATAGGTTCTATTATGAGTATGCTTCCAGGTATGGGACTTGGCGGTAATATGAAGAATATCCAGATGCCAGATGAAGATGAGGCAGAAGCTAATCTTAAGCGTACAGAAGCAATCATACATTCTATGACTGCTAAGGAACGTAAGAATCCAGATATTCTTAATCCATCAAGAAAGAACAGAATAGCACGAGGAGCTGGTGTTAATATCAGTGAAGTAAACAGGCTTGTTAAACAATTTGAGCAGATGAAGAAGATGATGAAACAGATGCCTGGTATGATGAAAGGTGCTAAAAAGGGACGTTTTAAGTTGCCTTTTTAACATAGATATAATTAATTACAGGAGGTGAAACAATAATGGCAGTAAAGATCAGATTAAAGAGATTAGGTGAGAAGAAGTCTCCTTTCTATAGAATTATCGTAGCAGATTCAAGATCTCCAAGAAATGGTAGATTTATTGAAGAAATCGGTACTTATGATCCTAATTACGATCCATGCAAGCTTAACATTGATGCTGAACTTGCTAAGAAGTGGTTATCAAACGGAGCTCAGCCTACAGAAGTAGTTGGAAAGCTTTTCAAGATGGCAGGTATCGAAAAATAAGACTAGTGGAGGTATTTAGCTATGAAACAGTTAGTGGAAGTTATCGCTAAAGCACTAGTTGATAATCCGGATGAGGTTGTAGTGACAGAAACACAGAAAGATAAAGCAATTATCGTAAATTTAAAGGTTGCTTCCTCAGATATTGGTAAGGTAATCGGTAAATCCGGAAGAATTGCAAAGTCTATTAGAGCTGTTGTATCTGCAGCCGCATCGAATACCGACAAAAAGGTTATTGTAGAGATAGACAATTAATGCACTGTTAATGAGCCATTATGCTTAATGTATAAGCATAATGGCTTATTTTGTATATATTTACCAATAGAAAATATGTTCGACATAGTGTATTATATATGTAATTGATGATATAATATGACTACTTCGTAGTCACTTAGAAGTTTCTTCGAAACTTCGGATGCGTGGAAAATCAACGCAGGGCATATGATATAATAATGCCAATAATTATAAAATAATTAATCGCAGGATAATAAGATTATTGCTGCAGCATTATTATATAGATTAATTAAGTAAGATAAAAGTGGGGAAGCATTATGAAGATAATACATTGTGCAGACTTGCACCTTGATTCTAATATGACAAGCAATCTAAGCAGGGAACAGGCTAAGCAGCGAAAGGCTGAGCTTCTTGCTACATTTGAGAGAATGATTGCTTATGCTAAAGATAACTCTGTGAAGGCTGTTATTATTGCAGGGGATTTATATGACAAGAAGAATATATCAGCTAATGCAAGAAATGTTTTTCTGTCTGCAATTAATAACAATCCAGATATAATATTTTATTATCTAAGAGGTAATCACGATGCAGAAAGTCTTTTTATAGATTGTGATACAATACCGGATAATATTAAGATGTTTAATGACAGCTGGACTTCATATAAGATTGAAGCACCAGAGGATAATTCAGTAATTACTATTAATGGTGTGGAATTAACAGCAGATAATTCCAATGTTATATATAACTCACTTGTACTTGACAGTAATAATTATAATATTGTTACTTTGCACGGACAGGAAGCTATGTCATCGTCAAAGGATAAGACTGAGGTAATTTCATTAAAGGAACTTAAGAATAAGGCAATTGATTATCTCGCACTGGGACATATCCATTCATACAAGATGGAACAGCTTGATTCAAGGGGAGTATATTGTTATCCAGGATGCCTTGAAGGACGAGGCTTTGATGAATGTGGTGAACACGGTTTTGTACTTCTTGATATTAAGGATAACAAGCTTGTAGGTAATGAATTTATCAGTGTTTCCTACAGGAATTTGTATGAAGAAGATGTTGATATATCTGAATGTATGAATTCAGTAGAGATGGCAGAAAAAGTAAGAGCGGTTCTTTATAAGAAAGATTATGCGTCTGCAAGCCTTATCAAAGTTGTGCTTACAGGACAGATTGATATTAACGCAGAGAAGAACCTTACATATATTACTGAGAATTTTAAGAATGACTATTATTATTTTAAATTATATGACCATACTTCAATAAAAGTAGATTACAGCTCATACCAGTATGACAAGTCATTAAAAGGGGAGTTTGTAAGACTGGTAGAAAGTGACGATACACTTGATGATATTACGAAAGCTTCAATAATAAAGATAGGCATTGATGCGTTATCAGGAGAGGAATTTATATGAAATTAATCAGTTTACATATTGATAATTTTGGACAATTTAATAATTTTGACTATGTATTTGAAGATGGCATTAATCAGATTATAGAAGAAAATGGCTGGGGTAAAAGTACGCTTGCGGCATTTATCAAGGTTATGTTTTTTGGTTTTGATAACACAAGTAAAAGAGATGATTATGTTAATGAAAAAAGGCGGTTTAAGCCTTGGCAGGGCGGCTTATATGGTGGAAGTCTTGCATTTGAGATTGATAATAAGCAGTATACAATATACCGTACTTTTGAAGCTAAAGATAAGGACGATACCTTTAAGCTTGTAGATACTATAACGAAATTAGATTCATTTGATTATACTTCTGATATTGGTAAAGAGATATTTGAAATTGACAGTGATTCTTTTGAAAAAACAGCTTACATTTTTCAGAATAATTGTGAAAGTGGCAGTACAGGCGATATAGCGGCACTTCTTGGCTGTGACGCCGTAGATGATGTAGATGTTAATAATTATGATGAAGTAATCGGACATATGAATGATAAGATTAATTCGCTTAGTCCCAAAAGAAAGACCGGGCAGCTTTACAAGATGAAAGAGGATATTGAACGGCTTAAGGCAAAGCTTATGGGAAAGAATGAGCTTGAACAGGCACTACAACAGACAATTTCATTAATCACTGAACAGAAGAAGGAATATAACAGGCTTGATAAAGAGCAGACGTCTGTTTCAGATATTCTTGATAAAGCTTCCAGACGGAAAGATCTTTTAGCCTTTAAAGAACAATATGATATATATAATTCGCAGCTTGCAGAACGCTATACAGCTTATAAGCAGTATGAGGAAGAATATAGCAAACTTCCGTCTGTTGAAAAGTTAAGTATACAGTTCAGCAACTTAGATGAGCTTAATAAAATATCCATCCAGTTAAAGCACATTGAGTTGAGTTCGTCAGAAAAAGAACGTCTTGACAGCCTTGAAGAGAAACTTTCTAATGTTACAGACAAAGAGATTGATTATTATATGAAAGCATATAATAAAATGTCTTCACTATATCAGGATATTAAAGATACAAGAGCACACCTTACTGCTAATTATGAAGCTGTATATGATAAGCCGAAGAAATCTTCGCCTGCTATTACTATTGCGGCAGCTATTATTGGAATTATATTAATTGCTGCAGGTATTATAATTCCTTCGCTGGCAGTTATTACTTTTTTACTTGGTATTGTATGTATAATGGGAGGTATTGCTTATGGTCTTGTTAACAAAGACCGATACAAGAATAATATGCGTACCTATAATATCCGTAATGAACAATATGATATTATAAAAGAAAAGCTGGATACTCTTACTAAACAGTATAACAAGCTTCAGCACGATATTGATGAATGGATATCAGCGATAGTGCCAGAACATAATATTGGTGATACATATTATGAACTTATGCAGTTAAGCCAGCAGAAGAAAGAACTTTCAATGCTTAGGGACAGAGAACTTAAATATAATAAAAGGTTGAAAGAGTATAATGTAACAGCTATAATTGGAAGTATTAATACATTTATGTCTGATTATATGGAACATACCGCAATACCTGATATTCAGGGCTTTGATAATGCTATTAATGAATGTATATCAAAGCTTAACAGTATAAGACAACGGATTAATTATATTGAACAGTACAGAAAGTCTTATATGGATGCTGACAATGCATTTAAGCGTTTCAGGCAGAATAATGTTAATTATGAACAGCAGTTAAGTATGCTTCGTGAACTAGATGATATGCCTGATTATGATATTACTGAACTTAATGCACAGCTTAATAATATAAGGTCTGGTATGGAATTGTGCAGTAATACTATTAACGAATATAACAGCAGGCTTAATTCCAAGGAAAATGAGCTTGATGAGCTGAGTTCGTATGAGAGTCAGTTAAATGGACTTGAAGCAGACTATGAAACACTCCTTGCCAACTATAATAATCTGTTAAAAGCTAAAGATTATCTTGAAAAAGCAAGGATTTCATATGCAAAGAAGTATCAGGCACCTGTAAATGCTAAGTTTAAAGAGTATTTTGATATTGTGTCTGATAATACAGACAGCAATATGTATAGTTTTGATATACATAATAATCTTTTAAAGAATGAAGCTGGGCAGTACAGGGAGATTAGGTTCTTAAGTTCAGGCTGTAAGGATTTGGCTGGAATATGTATGCGTTTTGCATTTATTGATTCAATGTATAAAGATAAAAAACCGTTTATAATATTGGACGATCCATTTGTAAATATGGATACATTTTCTATTAATAATGCACACAGGCTGATTGAAAAGCTTGCGAAGAAGTATCAGATATTATATTTTACCTGTCATAACAGCAGAACTATGAAATGAATAATTACGATTTAAGAGGTGTATATGCAAGATTTATTAAGAGTTGGTGTTATAACATCGACACACGGAATAAGAGGGGAAGTTAAGGTATTCCCTACAACAGATGACCCTGACAGATTTAAGAAATTAAAGGAATGTATAATAGCGGGCAAGCGTGGCAATGTCAATGTTACAGTGCAGTCAGTAAAGTTCTTTAAACAGTATGTAATTGTGAAATTTAAAGAATTTGACAACATTAATGATATTGAAATCTATACAAAATGTGATCTGCTCGTAACACGTGATAATGCTGTAAAATGTGAACCAGGCGAATATTTTATATGTGATTTAATAGGACTTCGTGTAATTACAGATGAGGGTGAAGAATTAGGCAATCTGACAGACGTAATTGAAACAGGAGCTAACAACGTATACGAGGTTACTTCTGATACAGGCAAAATATATTATCTGCCAGTAATAGACCAGTGTATATTAAGCCATGATATGACTAACAGGACAGTTACAGTTCATATATTAAAAGGACTGCTTGATATTAATTAACAGTATATTGATTAATAATATAATACATATTTTACTTTTGAGATATATATGCTACAATAAGCACAAGTGGGTTAATATGAATTGACATAATATATACATATAGTAACCCACAATAATTTATATATGAGGAGGAATCACTATATGATTCAGAAACGAAACATTGCAATGTACATCATTCTCTCGATTGTTACTTGTGGAATTTTTGGCATTTACTGGTTTATATGTCTTACTGACGACTCTAAGCTGGCAGCCAATGATAATGAGAGTGCTTCTGGTCCGGTAGCGTTCTTGTTAACAATTGTAACCTGTGGAATATACAGCTGGTACTGGGCTTACAAGCTTGGTGACAGAGTTGACTACGCTGCTAATTCAAGAGGAATAGGAGATGGCTCAAGCAATTCCAAAATTCTTTTTATTGTATTACAGCTTTTGGGACTGGGAATAGTTAACTACCTTATTGCACAGGATAAGCTCAATAAAATCTCAGATTATGATTCATTCAACGGCAATGGTTATAATGGATTTAATGGCGGTTACAGCAATAACAACTATAATTCTGATAATAATTCATTCAACAATTACAATGCAGCTTCTGATAGCTCATACAGCGGTAATACAGATAATTACTCATCAGATAGCAGTTATGCTGATAATGTATTTAACAATGCCAATAATGACAGTTCATCATATGGAAGCTCTGCCAGTGAAGAACCAGGTAACAGTTATACAGGTTCAGTGAATAACGCACCTTATGGTAGTCCGTTTGATAATGACAAGTCAGATAACTAAAATTTTATAAATTAATTAAATTTTGGTCTTGCATATTATTAGTATATATGTTATCCTTATCAAGTTGTGAAAAGAGAGATGGTCCTCTGTTGTGTATATCACATTAAGAACGTCGGAATAATAAGGAGGTCACACATGAATACAATTATTAAGAACATCGAAGATGCTCAGCTTAAGGCTGAGGTACCAGCATTTAATGTAGGTGATACAGTTAGAGTATCAGCTAAGATTAAGGAAGGAAACCGTGAAAGAATTCAGGTATTTGAAGGAACTGTTTTAAAGAAGCAGGGTACAGGAGTTCGTTCTACATTCACAGTTAGAAAGATTTCTAATGGTATCGGTGTTGAGAAGACTTGGCCATTACATTCACCTATCGTAGAGAAGGTTGAAGTTGTAAGACGCGGTAAAGCTAGACGTGCTAAGTTATTCTACTTACGTCAGAGAACAGGTAAGGCTGCTAAGGTTAAGGAATTAGTTAGATAATTATTATTATCTCATTATAAAGAATGTCACTTGTTATGTTAATAGTAACAGGTGACATTCTTTTTTTGACACATAAAGATGTATTTTGTATAATGAATAGAAATGTATATTTGTATACTAAATCATAGATTGGAGGAGAATATGATTTCATATCATAGAAGATATCAGGAAAATACTACTTTACTTAACCTTTTAAAATATATATTTGATATTTTAATGGTTATATTAACAGCTTATGTGCTTGTTTCATTCAGCTGCACAAGAACGACTATACTTGGAGGTTCTATGGAACCTTCGATTAATAACGATGATACTGTGCTTGTTAATAAATTTGCATATGCAATAAAAGGTCCTAAGCGTTTTGACTGCATAGCATTTGAACCAGATTCTATCGGCTCTTCCAAGTTATATGTTAAAAGAGTTATCGGACTTCCTGGAGAAACTGTCCAGATTAAAGAAGGACACATTTATATTAATGGAGAATTACTTGAGAATGATATTACTGATACATATATTGTAACAGCAGGTATGACAATTAATCCTGTAAAACTTGGAGATGATGAATATTTCTGCCTTGGAGATAATCGTAACAACAGTGAGGACAGCCGTTTTTCAAGTATAGGAATGGTTAAAAGAAAGCATATTATAGGAAAAACGTGGATGGTGCTTAGTCCATTTGAAGATATTAAATTTATTAAATAGCATTTATTAAGATTAAAGTATGGATACTAATCAAAGTATCAATATTGATATGATATTAACACTAATTATTCGTATTAATTGTAGAAATGAGGTATAAAATGAACTATCAATGGTATCCCGGTCATATGACCAAAGCCAAAAGAATGATGGAAGAAAATATTAAACTTATAGATCTGGTTATTGAGATTGTAGATGCAAGAATACCTATAAGCAGCCGAAACCCTGATATAGACAGCCTTGCGGTCAATAAAGCAAGAATTATTCTTCTTAACAAATCAGACCTTGCGGATGATAAGATAACTAACCAGTGGATTAATTATTTTAATGAAAATAATATATACTGCCTTAAGCTTAATTCAAGAAATAATTCAGGCATTAAGCAGGTCAATGGTCTTATAATGACAGCCTGTGCAGATAAGATAGAGCGTAATAAGCAGAGAGGAATATTAAACAGACCAATAAGGGCAATGGTTGTTGGAATACCTAATGTCGGAAAGTCAACATTTATTAATTCCTATGCTGGAAAAGCTAGTGCCAAGACAGGCAATAAGCCGGGCGTTACTAAGGGAAAACAATGGATAAAGCTTAATAAGAATGTTGAGCTTTTAGATACTCCGGGTATTTTATGGCCTAAGTTTGACAATCAGGAAGTCGGCAAAAGACTTGCTATGATAGGTTCTATGAATGATGAGATACTTAATGTCGAGGAGCTTGCTATCGATACAATAAAATATATATATAGTGAATATTCTGATAATGTTATTGAACGCTACGGTCTTGATAAAGAAAAGACTGCCGCAAGTTATGATGAAAATGCTATCAATCCAGATAATTCAGTAGCGTTATATATTATGGAACAGGCGGCTGTTAAGCGAGGCTGTATCAAGAAGGGCAATAATATTGATTACGAGAAAATATCTAATATTATTCTGGATGATTTCAGAAGTGGACGATTAGGACGAATATCATTAGAAACCCCTTAAAAGATGCTTAGAAGATACTTAGAAGATACTTAGAAGATAATGGAGAGAACAATGTCAGATAAGATTAAGACAACCAAAGAAGAACGTGAAGCTAAAAAAGCATTAAAGCTTGCACAGGAAAAAGAACGTATTGAAAATATGTGCGTATATGAAAAGGAATATGAAGCATTTTCTTATATATGTGGTATAGATGAGGCTGGAAGAGGTCCGCTTGCAGGTCCTGTTGTTGCTGGTGCGGTCGTTCTTCCAAAGGATTGCAGGATATTATATGTGAATGATTCCAAGAAATTAAGTGAGAAAAAAAGAGAAATGTTATATGATGTGATACTTAATGAAGCCGTAAGTGTAGGCGTTGGAATTGTATCACCAGAAAGAATTGATGAGATAAATATATTAAATGCAACTTATGAAGCTATGAGAGAAGCTATTAATAACCTCACGGTTAAACCCGATATATTACTTAACGATGCAGTTACAATACCGGGTGTTGACATTGAACAAGTACCTATTATCAAGGGTGATGCAAAAAGTCTTTCAATTGCAAGTGCCAGTATAATTGCCAAGGTTACAAGGGACAGGCTTATGTACCATTATGATGAGTTATATCCTGAGTATGGATTTGCCAAGCATAAGGGTTATGGAACAAAACTTCACACAGATGTTCTTAAAGAAATCGGACCTTGTCCTATACATAGAAAAACATTTATTACAAAAATATGTCCTTAAAATAAAATGGAGGCTGGCTTATGGATATTAATATACAACAATTACTAAAAACAACTCTGGGACAGACGAGCCAGTCATATGATGTTAATAACAACAGGGTTGGGCAGAATACTGCCTCTAATATTAATCAGGCACAAAATATTAACAATAACAGTTCACTTATTAAAAATCTTATCGCTGGAAGCGTACTGACAGGCTTTATAAGTGAATTAAATGACTCTGATGCTGTTATAAGCCTTAATGATGGTTCGCTTCTTTCTGCAACTTTAGCCAATCAGGGGGCAGTTAAGCAGGGAGAAGTTGTTACATTTATAGTCAATCAGGTAAAGGATAATCAGATTTCATTAAAAGTACTGCCTGCTGATGAACAACAGAATATGTTCATTGATAAAGCACTTGAAGCGGCAGGTCTGTATCCTACTGAGGAGAATACAGCTATGGTCAAAGAACTGTTATCCCTTAATATGCCGGTTAATACAGATATGCTTAATACTGTCAATAAATATATGGCACAGTTTCCGGATAGTGACATTAAGACAATTGCCAATCTTGTACGTCTTGATATGCCTGTAACAGAGGAGAATATCAATCTTTATAAGGCATATGAAACATTTAATGCCAAGCTTGACGGACAGCTTAGTACTATGGAGAATGCACTGTCTGATAATATAATGCGTGCATTTAGCGATTTCTCCCGTGATGATATACAACAGCTTAATACTGTCATTAATAGTATGTATGGAAATGCAGATGATAACACAAATGTTACATCAAAACTGGTAACAGAAAGCTTTTCCAAGGATTTTATTAACGAATTATCAAGACAATTAACAGAAAGCTCTAACGGTGATATTGCAGAGAAATTAAATGACCCTTCAACGACTACTAAAGATATGCTCAACGCTATTCTTAATAATAATAAAATAACTGACCCTGCATTTCTTCCAACCAATAAAGCGACATTTGACAAGCTTTTACATCAGTTTATCAATGAAACTATGCGTATAACACCTAAAGATGTTGCAGACACTCCTGATACGCTCACCAATTATTACAAGCGTACCAAGAAAGTAATGGAAGATGTCGAAAATGTATTAAAGAGCAGTAAAGCAGATAATGATCTGGCTAAAAATATGTCTGACATAAAAAGCAATATTGATTTTATGAATGACCTTAATAAGAATATGACATTTTTCCAGATGCCGCTTAAATTCTCTGATAGCGAAGGCAATGGGGATTTGTATGTATTTACTAACAAAAAATCACTTGCTAACAATCCGGATGAAGTAAGCGCTATGCTTCATCTGGATATGCCTAATCTTGGATCTGTTGATGTATATGTAAAGCTTAATCATACTAATGTATCTACGAATTTTATTCTTGAAACAGCGGAATTGCTTGATTTTGTATATGCTCATATTAATGAATTAAATGAACGTCTTGAACAGCTTGGTTATTCAACACATTTTGAGATGACCTTGTCTAATAAAGAAAATGACTTTGATTTTAATACAGACTTTATAGAAAAAGATGTACATTCGGACAATGGCGGACAGTATGTATTTGATATAAAGGCTTAGATATATAAAAGTATAAATATATATAATCATATATATAGTCATAAATATCTATAAAGTCATAAAAGTCTATGAAAGAGGGGCGTGAAAATTTATTTTTGTGCAGAAATGAGGATTAGGATGGATAAGGATAACAACAAACCAAAGATTGCGGTTGCACTTCAATATGAAAAAGGTGAGCAGGCACCTAAAATCCTAGCCACAGGAAAAGGGTATCTTGCTGATAAGATTATTGAAAAAGCTAAGGAAACTGATGTTCCAACATATGAGGACAGCAAGCTTGCCAACACATTGTCTAATCTTGAAGTAGGAGATATGATACCACCTGAATTATATACAGTAGTTGCTGAAATACTTGTATTCGTGGATAAGACAGATAAATTACGAGGCAAAATTAATGGCTGATAAGTCTAAGAACAATAGTAAGTTTAAGAGTAGCAGCATACTTGATGATATAAGTGCATTGCATAATATAAACAAACCTAAAAACAGCAGGGCTACAGGCTCTGAATATGAAACATTAGCTGCTGCATTTCTTGAACAAAACGGACATACAATTATTACAAGAAACTATAGAACCAGATATGGTGAGATTGATATAATATCAAAATGTAATTCAACGCTTGTGTTTACAGAATGTAAATACAGAAGTTCTTCAAAATTCGGCGACCCGCTGGAGGCTGTTAATCTTCACAAACAGCAAAAGATATGTCATACAGCTATGAATTTCTGTGTAAAATACGGGTATGTCAATTATCCGTGCCGCTTCGATGTAATAGCAATATATAAAGACGGAACAATAAAACATATAAAAAATGCGTTTGAATACTCTTGAATTTTATGATTAATGAATTAATGGAGGTGTCTATGCCTTACAGCATATCCGATTTAAAAAGATTAAATACAAAAGAGTTGTATCATAAACTTATAGAAAAATATGGTGATGAAGATAATTTTACGGATACAATTATAACGAATGTTTCTGCTGATAATGTGCCATACCTTACATTTAAGCCTTTTGTGAACAATCCTTATATAAGGCAGGCATTCTCTACACGTCTTGGCGGTGTTAGCAGTGGTATGTATGAAAGTATGAATCTGACTTTCAATCCAGTAGGGCAGTATAGTGCTGACAGCTATGAAAATGTACTTGCCAACTTTAAATTAATGGCTGATACTATTGATATACCTGTTGAAAATATGGTGTATACCAAGCAGACACATACTACAAACATCAAAATTGTCGATAATTCCAATAAAGGAATGGGTATTATAAAAGAACGTAATTACGATAATATAGATGGAATTATAACTAATACTAATAATCTTTGTCTTGTATCATCATTTGCAGATTGTATTCCTGTTACTCTTGTTGATGCTAAAAAAGGTGTTATAGCAGCACTTCATTCTGGCTGGAAAGGAACAGTTGGCAATATATCACAGAATGGCATTGAATGTATGAAGGAAAGCTTTGGCTGTAATGAAGCTGATATTATTGCATTTGTTGGTCCTGGAATATGTAAGAACTGCTATCAGGTAAGTGAAGATGTTGCCATAGAATTTATGAAGGTATATTCTGCCGAAGAAACAGAGCTGATATTAACACCAGATGATAACAATAAATGTACAGGCAAATACCATCTGGATTTGATAGCTGCTAATTATATCAACCTTATTAATGCAGGACTTCTCCCACACAATATATATGTAGCTGATGTATGTACAAGCTGTAATAAAGAGCTGCTTTTTTCACACAGGGCGAGTGGTGGAAGACGTGGTATTATGTGTAATTTTATATATATGCGATTAATCTGATATAAAAATGGTTAATTAAAAAACTTTCCATTCATAAGGAATTATATAATATAAACGATTACAAATTATAAATATTGATTATAAAAAATGAGCTGCCAAGCAGATGATTTATTAAATGCTAATCATTTAATATTAACTAATCATTCAGCGTATCAGCTCATTTTTATAATTCAGGCTTATTTATTATGTGTTCTCTTATATTCTTCCCTTAATCGTGCTTCCTCATTAACTCTCTTAGCCCGTCCCTTAGGACCCACCTTGGTAATTACCAGTAATATTACAAGAAGTATAAGTATCGGAACACCAACCGTAATAATATTAGAGAGAGTTTCTGTAAATACGGCATTCTGCAAAGGTGAATTCTTTACTTTCTGGTATTTGGCTGAGTTAATTATGCTTACAAGGTTATTATTCATATCATCGCTTACTTTATCAGTCTTGGACTGTATTGCATAAGTGTATATATACCCTCTGACAACCGTATAATATTTTCTGGTGTATACAGTAACATCATTAGATAATGAATAAACATCTGTCACAAAATATGGAATATCATTGATTGTGACAATGCTGGAATTAAGCAGTTCCTCTTTAATATTATCATTGTTGATAGATGACTGGGAGGCAACATATTCTTTATATAATGAATCAAGTGAATCTTCGTCTAATTCATTAAAGCTGCTAAGACTGTTGGAAGCTGTATTGCCATATATAACAACTTCATAATTAACATCTTCTGGAACAGCTTCAAGATAGATCTTATTGGCTATCATATTATTAGTTAATACAGCAGCCTCATCAACCCCAAGCTTTTCGAGGTATGAATTATTGTTAGTTGTTGTTCTTGTAAAACATATAAGTTCTTTTGGAACATCTACGACTAAATCTATATCAGCAAATTTAAAATGATTGGTATCTGCGGCACTAACATATGCCGAAGATAATCCTGATACTGAAAACAGAGTGACTGCCGAAATAACAACTGCTGCCAGCTTTTTTATTAAACCTTTATTAAACACGAAAAACCTCCCATAAATTAAGCATTTTCAATATTCCGTATAATAGCATAGTGCTTTACAAAAAGCAATTAAACTGTTATTATATTTTAGATTATGTATGTTAATTTTTCATAAAATAAGAAATTAAATCGGAGGCAGATATATGAGTAAACCAATAGTCGCTGTAGTAGGACGTCCAAATGTTGGTAAGTCAACATTATTCAACGATCTTGCTGGACAGCAGATTTCTATTGTAAAAGATACCCCTGGTGTAACCAGAGATAGAATATACGCTGAAGTTACATGGCTTGATAAATCATTTACTTTAATTGATACAGGTGGTATTGAACCAGATACAAGTGATGTAATTCTTGCACAGATGAGAGAGCAGGCTGAGATAGCTATTGAAACGGCAGATGTAATTATATTCCTTACTGATGTTAAGCAGGGACTTGTTGATTCAGATGCTAAAGTAGCAGATATGTTACGCCGTTCAAGAAAGCCTGTTATTCTGGCAGTTAATAAGGTTGATAACTTTGATAAGCTTATGCCTGATGTATACGAATTCTATAACCTTGGAATTGGTGACCCGCATCCAATATCAGCAGCATCAAAGCTCGGTCTTGGTGATATGCTTGATGAGGTTATCAAGCATTTTCCGCAAGAGTCTGAAACTGAGGAAGAAGATGAGCGTCCAAAGGTTGCCATTATTGGTAAACCCAATGTTGGTAAGTCATCAATTATTAATAAGCTCCTTGGAAAGAACAGGGTAATTGTATCTAATATTGCGGGAACAACAAGAGATGCGATAGATACAACTATAACATATAACAAGAAAGAATATGTATTCATTGATACTGCTGGTCTTAGACGTAAGAGCAAGATAAAAGAAGATCTTGAAAGATACAGTATTATAAGAACTGTTGCAGCTGTTGAAAGATGTGATATAGCCATTCTTGTAATTGATGCAACAGAAGGTGTTACTGAACAGGATGCTAAGATTGCGGGAATAGCCCACGAGCGTGGCAAAGGTATAATTATTGCTGTCAATAAGTGGGATGCCATAGAGAAGAACGACAAGACAATATATGAATTCACAAGCAAGATAAAAGATACTCTTTCATTTATGTCATATGCAGAGATTATATTTATATCAGCACAGACAGGACAGCGTCTTGGAAAGATATATGAGCTGATTGATACTATAATCGACAGCCAGACTATGAGAATCCCAACTGGTGTTCTTAATGAAATTCTTACAGAAGCTGTTGCTATGAAACAGCCGCCTTCAGATAAGGGTAAGAGATTAAGAATATACTATATGACACAGGTTTCTGTTAAACCACCGACATTCGTAATGTTCGTTAATGATAAGGAATTAACACATTTCTCTTATACAAGGTATATTGAGAACCGTATAAGAGAAGCGTTTGGTTTCAGAGGTACTTCAATAAGGTTTATTAACAGGGAACGTAAGGAGAAAGAATAATGCTTAACAGATTGATATGTCTTATTCTAGGATATTTTATTGGTGCAATTATCCAGACAGGTTTCTGGATTGGCAAGTTTAATCATATTGATATAAGAGATTATGGCAGTGGCAATGCTGGAACAACTAATACTATGCGTACACTTGGAAAGAAAGCCGGATTTATAACATATTTTATGGATGCTTTTAAATCCTGCATTACTGCCATAATCATACATTTTATATATGGCAGTAATTCAGATATATCAGAAATGCTTCTTATCCTTTATGGCGGATTTGGAGTTGTCCTTGGACATAACTTTCCGTTCTACCTTGGATTTAAAGGTGGAAAAGGTATTGCTGCTACATCAGGATTAGTAATAAGTCTTATACTTTTTCCTAAATATTGCTTTATGTTTACAATATTTGGAATGGTAACATTTGGATTAGTAACCAAGTTCTCAAGATATGTATCATTAGGTTCTATTACCGGCATAATTGGTTTCTTTATAGAATTTGTAATATGGGGGCTTGTTGGATGGCTTCCACTTAACAATAATGAATTCATAGAGGCTTCTATAGTTGTGTTATTATTCGTTATTCTTGGTGTTGCACGTCACAGTGGTAATATTAAAAGACTTATTAATGGAACAGAACGTAAAATTGGAGAAAAAAAGTAATGCAGTAATGGAGGATTATTAATGGTAAAGATAGGTGTATTAGGAGCTGGAAGCTGGGGACTTGGTCTTGCTATGCTTCTTCATAATAATGGACATGATGTAACAGTCTGGTCAGTATTTCCAGACGAGATTAATGAGCTTAACGCCACACGAGAGAATAAAAAATGTCTTCCAGGTGTAATATTCCCAGAAAGCGTAAAATTCTGTGCTGACACAGAAAAAGTTGTAACTGAAAGTGATGTGCTTATACTTGCGGTTGCTTCTCCTTATACAAGGTCAACAGCTAAAATCGTCGCACCATATGTTAAAGAAGGACAGTATATCGTTAATGTCGGCAAGGGTATTGAGGAGGAGTCTTTAAAGACATTATGTGAGGTAACAAAGGAAGAAATTCCACAGGCTGTAGTTGCTGTGTTATCAGGTCCAAGCCACGCTGAGGAGGTTGGAAGGGGAATTCCTACAACCTGCGTAATTGGTACAGCTAACAAGAAAGATGCAGAATATTTGCAGAATATGTTTATGAGTAATGTATTCCGTGTATACATAAGTCCTGATGTTCTTGGAATATGTATAGGTGGTGCATTGAAAAATGTAATCGCGCTTGCTGCTGGTATTGCTGACGGCTTAGGATATGGAGATAATACTAAGGCTGCACTTATAACAAGGGGGATTGCTGAGATAACACGACTTGGTCTTGCTATGGGTGCGGATTTTGCTACATTTTCAGGCTTGTCTGGAATAGGCGACCTTATTGTTACCTGTGCGAGTATGCACAGCCGTAACAGACGTGCCGGAATTCTTATCGGCAAAGGCTATACAACTAAAGAAGCTATGGATGAAGTACAGATGGTTGTAGAGGGTGTATATGCAGCTAAGGCAGCTAAGAAGCTTGCTGAAAAGTACAACGTAGAAATGCCAATAGTTGAACAGGTAAATCAGGTGTTATTTGATGGCAAATCTCCAGCAGATGGCGTTAAAGACCTTATGTTAAGAGATAAGAAAATCGAAGCCGGCAATGTTGAATGGCACTAAATTATTAATATACGAGAGGTTAATCATATGCGAGTTATTGCAGGTTCGGCCAGAAGTCTTCCTTTAAGAACTATTGAAGGAACAGATACCAGACCAACTCAGGATAGAATTAAAGAGACATTATTTAATATGCTCCAGTCAGATATTCCAGGATGTAAATTTCTTGATTTATATTCTGGAAGCGGTGCAATTGGAATTGAAGCCTTAAGTCGTGGAGCAGCTAAGGCTGTGCTTGTTGAGAATTCAAAAAAGGCAGTTGAATGTATTAAGGATAATCTTACGTTTACCAAGCTTGCTGATAAAGCAGATGTTATGGAAATGGATGTATTATCTGCAATCAACAGGCTTAAGGGCAAAGATGTATTCTCAATCGTCTATATGGATCCACCATACTCTAATGATTATGAGCGTGATGTATTAGCAGCCCTTAGAAATTCAGATATTATAGATGAATATACAATTATAATTGTTGAGGAAAAGCTTGATGCTGACCTTGACTATGCTGACGAATGTGGTTTTGATATTTACCGGGTAAAAAAATATAAAACTAATAAACATTTATTCTTAAGACTGAAGGGAAGTGCAGACTAAATGAAAAAGGCTATATATCCTGGAAGCTTTGACCCTGTTACATTAGGACATCTTGATATAATAAAGCGTTCAGCAGCACTTGTTGACCACCTTATCGTGGGTGTGTTAAACAACAGTACCAAAACACCATTGTTTTCAGTTGATGAACGTGTTAATATGTTAAAAGAAGTTACGAAAGACATTCCTAATGTCGAGATTTTAAGTTTCAGTGGACTCCTTGTAGATTTTGCAAGAGAGCATAATGTACAGGCTATAATAAGGGGACTTAGAGCCGTAACTGATTTTGAATATGAACTTGCTATGTCTCAGACTAACAGAGTAGCCGCTCCCGATATTGATACAATATTCCTTAATACAAGTCTTAAATATGCTTATTTAAGTTCAAGTATCGTTAAAGAAATGGCTATGTATGGCGGCGATATAAGTAAATTCGTACCAGAGTCTATTGTAGATATAGTGAGAGAACGATACAGCAGTAGTTATAATATTAAGGCAAATGAAAAGGGAGATATAAAATGAGTAGAATCGAACAGCTTATAAGCGATATAGAAAGCTACATAGATAATTGTAAATTTCAGCCATTATCTAATACTAAGATTATTGTAAATAAAGAGCAGCTTGAAGATATGCTGGCTGAATTAAGATTAAAGACACCTGAAGAAGTTAAGAAATACCAGAAAATTCTTAACAACAAAGATGCCATTATTGCCGATGCAAAAGAACAGGCAGAATCTATTATTAATGCTGCACAGATACAGACAGAAGAACTTATTAATGAACACGAGATTATGCAGCGTGCATATGCACAGGCTAATGCCCTTATAGAGCAGGCAAGTGCACAGGCACAGGCTATTCTTGACAGTGCAACAGAAGATGCCAACAGCATACGTCAGGGTGCTATGGACTATACAGATGATATGCTTGAGAAGCTTCAGTATATAATCGAAAAGTCTATCCGTGACAACCGTGAGAAGTACGACTCTTTATTGTCTGGTCTTGAAAATGTTCTTTCGATTGTCAATAATAATCGTAATGAATTAAAAGCACCTGTTGTACAGGAAGAAGAGGAAGCTGTAGATAACGCACCTGACCAGCCTGAAGACAGCACAGATGACTATGGTTATGAAGAAGAATTTGAGGATAAGGATATCCTTGAATAATTATAATATAAATACAAAAATATAATACCAATACAAAATATAATATATATAGTAACAATATAAGGCTTATGTAAGAAATATAATTTGCTGTATAGATTATATTAATGAATTTATATAATGCTAATCAGAATACATATATCAGTAATAATGATATGCCGGCTGTTGCGAGGCTTAACATTATTTTCTGGTATATGTATTTTTTTATGTTTATCCCGTTATTGTTATTAGATGTTCCAGCGATTCCGATTGTCTGCATTAATGTAGATATTCCGCCAAATGCATTGGCTGTCAATATAAATGCAGCCTTAACTGAAGCACTGATATCACTTGAAGCGATAAGATATATGCCGTTAGTTATCTCTAACAGAGAACATATAATCATATTGATATAATTAAATCTTCCAAAAAGTACATCTATCATAGAGCATATGCAGGAAAATATAACAATATATCCACACATTTTTAATACATTATCAATTGATTTTATTATGACATTGTCTAATACATTGAAGAAATTCTTATGTGAATTTATAGTGTGTTGTCTGCCGTTATTACATATATTATCCGTATGTTGGATATTATATGAATTTAAGTTAACTTTGTATCTGGTATTAGATGTCCTATTATAAAATATTTTTGCTGTGCAATTATTAATTGGTTCTTTATTACTATTTTTATTATTATTGTTATTCACTGGATATTTAATAAGCTGTACAGCACACAGAATTATTACAGGAAGATATACAGCAATAAGGAATTTTATTATTGTTATGGAGTTATTTATGGTGCCATAATATATGTATCCGATAACGAATCCGGGGCTTGATATATTACAGTATCCTGTTATATTATCAATTATTCTGCTGTCTGATTGTTTCTTATAATTAATGCAGTTAATAGCACCTATTGGAAATCCACAGAGCACACTTATAAATATAATAAATACAAGTCCCAGACGGCTGTTCACTGGCATATAATAATTAATACAGCCGGTGATAATCATAGCCACCAGCAATCCCGGCATAACACTCAAAGCCCATAATTTGATACCTTTAAGCGTTGCATTAATAATAATGTGTGGTGAACAGACAGTTACAAGAAATATTATAAGCATTATAAGAAATATCACATTATGGCTGTATTTCTTATGGTTTATTTTAGACGAATAACTATTATCACATCTATTGATTAATGAAAGTGTATATGTGTTATTGTGATTATTATTTAATTGTGGAGAATAAGCAGAATTCTTGATTTTACCCATATATTTATTTCCTGATAAGAAAGTCTTATTTGTCCGTTTAATATAATTTATTCTATTCATTACAACAGCCTGTTAGACATATTATTTAGTGAATAATAAAGTGAAAATGGAAAATATGAATAAAACGGACATTATAAATAATAAAACGAATCTGCTTATTATCACAATAGTATGTGCCTTAATATGCAGTATTCATCTTAATATTATAAGACACTATACGCGCATTGCGGCATATACGACATTAACCGTATCAGATGATAACTTCCGTGCAATGCAGGTGGAATGTGATTTGCAGGATATTATTAATAAGGCAGAACAGATGAATGTAAACCCTGCTGAGTTATTTATTGTGCTGTGTTGTATGAATGAATGTCATATAACGGACAATGCTGTTAAACGGCTTATTGTGTCTGATTTTAACAAGGTCAAAACAATCTTCTGTAAGAAAAATGCTGCTGAATTCAAGCTTTTAAAACAAACCACAACAGGTATACTATATGATATGGAATATTTCCCTGTGCCACACTCTTCAAAGACAGAGCAGTGGGTTAACTATGTTAATTCGTGGAATTATGAAAGAACCTACAAAGGTAACAGAACACACGAGGGGACTGATATATGTGCTGATATTAATAAAGATGGATTATATCCTGTTGTGTCTGTATGTGACGGAACAGTAACTAACGTCGGCTGGTTAGAGCTTGGCGGTTACCGGATAGGCATAACGTCTGCTAATAAAATATATTACTATTATGCCCACCTTGATTCCTATGCCAAAGCTTATAAAGCAGGTGATATAATTCATAAGGGAGAGCTGCTTGGCTATATGGGAAGTACAGGATACAGCAAAGTAGAGGGTACATCTGGCAAATTTCAGACACATTTACATTTTGGGATGTACATAACTGATAATTCAGGCAATGAAGTGTCAATCAACCCATATTGGATACTAAAATCTAATCAAAATAAGACTTTAATTTATGGTTATTAGTATCGTTATGTGCTATAATTATCGTCGGCTAATAGTGAAAAGATTTAAAGAATTTATGAAAATATATAATAGAAACGAGGACTTATATGGAAATACAGATGTGGAAAGAAATCCTTAACCCATACGAGCTTGCGGTAGAGGAGCTTCAGGTTAAGTTTAATCATATGGTTAAAGAATACCGACAGGCAGGCATATATTCTCCAATTGAACAGGTTTTAGGAAGGGTTAAATCTATATCCAGTATCTTATTAAAAGCCCAGAAGCATAATATAGACCTTAATGAAATTGAAGGACATATTCTTGACATCGCTGGTATAAGGCTTATATGCCAGTTTACTGATGACATATATAATGTAGCTGACCTTATAAGGGCAAGAAGCGATATGGAAGTCATAACTGAGAAAGATTATGTCAAGAATATCAAGGAAAGCGGATATCGAAGCTATCATATTATAGTCCAGTATAAAGTTGAAACTGTAAAGGGGACTAAGATAATTCCAGTAGAAATCCAGATACGAACACTTGGAATGAACTTCTGGGCTATAATTGAACACTCTCTCCAGTACAAATATAACGGCAATATTCCAAGACATGTAAGGGAACGACTTACATCAGCCGCCGATGCCATATATACGCTTGATAACGAGATGATGAGTATTCACGATGAAATTATTGATGCACAGAATTATGTATCTACCAAAGCTAACATTGTATCCGACATACTTAATAATATACAAAGCCTTTATAAAGTTGCTAACAAGCAGGAAATCATCAGAATTCAGGATGAATTCTATGAGATATACCAGACTGATGATGTTGCCAGACTGCAAAGATTCAGCAGGCAGGTAGATATGATTGCAGAGAATTATAAAGCACAGAGTATATAAAATGTATAAAGAAAGAGGATTTTATGAATTTACCAGAGAAATATCTTAATTCAATGAAAGATATGCTTAAAGATGATTTTGATGATTATCTTGAAAGCTTTAATGATAAAAGATTATATGGACTTCGTGTTAACAACCTTAAGATTTCAACAGAAGATTTTCTTAAGATAAGTCCATTTAAGCTTACACCCATACCTTGGATTGAGAATGGCTTTTACTATGAAGAAACAGATAAACCAGCAAAGCACCCATATTATTACGCCGGACTTTACTATATTCAGGAGCCTAGTGCAATGACACCAGCTAATGTCCTTCCTATTGATGAGGGTGATGTCGTATTTGATATGTGTGCCGCACCGGGAGGAAAATCGACAGAGCTTGCAGCAAAGCTTAATGGAACAGGGCTTCTTATAACTAATGACATAAGTAATTCAAGGACCAAGGCACTACTTAAGAATGTTGAAGTATCTGGTGTTTCTAACCTTTGTGTGCTTAATGAAGACCCAGCTAAGATATCAGGAAGATTCACAGAATTCTTTGATAAGGTTCTTATAGATGCACCTTGTTCTGGTGAGGGTATGTTCAGAAAAGATAACAAACTTATCAAGGCGTGGGAACAGAGCGGTCCAGAAGTATATTCTGCAATACAGAAAAGCATTATAATACATGGTGCGAAAATGCTCCGCCCAGGTGGAATGATGCTTTATTCAACCTGTACATTTTCTTCTCTGGAAGATGAAGAGAGCATTAAATATCTTCTTGATAACTGTCCAGATATGAAACTTGTTGATATTAAACCATACGAAGGATTTACTAAGGGCTTTACTGATATTGATAATGATAATAAGTATAATCTTGACAAATGTGTGAGGATATTCCCACATAAAATGCATGGCGAAGGACATTTTGTTGCACTTCTTAAAAAGGATAATCCAGATGACATTAATAATGCACATTATACAAGAGGATCATTTAATACTAAAATTCCAGATGAGTTAAAGGATTTCCTTGCAAATGTATCAATGGATATCGACACTAAATATATTAATATAAGAGATAACCGTGTGTACTATATTTCCAGGTATATGGCTGATGAAAAGGGTCTTAGAATAATAAGAAATGGTCTTTTGCTTGGTGAACTTAAAAAGAACCGCTTTGAGCCAAGTCAGGCACTTGCTATGGCACTTACAATGAGACAGTATAATAACTGCATTAACCTTAGCGTAGACGATGAACGTGTTGTAAGATATTTAAAGGGCGAGACAATTGACGTTGATGATTTTGCTGACAGCAAGGGCTGGGCATTGCTTTGCGTTGACGGATATCCTTTAGGCTGGGGTAAATCTAATGGCTCGCAGCTTAAGAATAAATATCTTGCCGGCTGGAGATGGATGTAGAAGGAAAGGACTTTAATGGTTATTAGATTAGACAAATATCTTTGTGATATGCAGGCTGGAACAAGAAGTGCCGTAAAAGACATAATCAGAAAGAAAAGGGTTACAATCAATGGCGAAGTTATCACTCGTCCAGAGATTAAAGTCGATATAGACAAGGATGTTGTAGCTGTTGATAATAACGTGTTAGGCTATTCAGAATACGAATATTATATGCTTAATAAGCCAGCAGGCGTTGTGTCTGCTGTATCTGATAAGGATTTTAAGACTGTCGTTGAACTTATAACTGATAACAAACGTAAGGATTTATTTCCGGTTGGAAGACTGGATAAGGATACAGAAGGACTTCTTATCATAGCTAATGATGGTGATATGGCACACAGGCTGTTATCACCAAAACACCATATTGATAAGACTTATTATGTTGTAGCAAAAGGCAGTATAGACAATAAATATATTGATGAGTTTAAAAATGGGCTTGTTGTTGATAAAGATTTTACCGCAATGCCAGCAAAGCTTGAGATACTTAAATATAACAATCAGGATGATACAACATTTTTAAACATAACAATTCAAGAGGGAAAGTTTCATCAGATAAAAAGAATGTTTAAGGCAGCCGGTTCAGAGGTGCTTTATCTTAAAAGATTATCAATGGGACAGTTACAGCTTGATGAAACACTTGAACCTGGAATGTTCAGGCCATTAACCGGTAGTGAAATTAATTTATTAAAAAGCTGGAATTAACATTTGTGTCTGTGTGCACTTGACACAAATCAACCAGATACCTGTTAGATACATTGCAGTTATACTGCATTAAAGTGTGCACAGAAATGAGGATATATATGATACACGATTTTCTCCCCGTTTGCAGGGAAGATATGGAAAAAAGAGGGTGGGAGCAATGTGATTTTGTCTATGTTTCAGGTGATGCTTATGTAGACCACCCATCGTTTGGACCTGCTATCATATCAAGGGTATTGGAATCCTTTGGATATAAAGTTGGAATAATAGCGCAGCCAGACTGGAAGAATAAAGACTCCATAACAATACTTGGTGAACCACGTCTTGGATTTTTAGTGTCTGCGGGTAATATGGACTCTATGGTAAACCATTATACCGTCAATAAGAAAAGACGTCATTCAGATGCCTTTTCACCTGGCGGAGTTATGGGATTAAGACCTGATTATGCGACAATTGTATACTGTAACTTAATTAAGCAGGTATACAAATCAACTCCTATTATATTAGGTGGAATTGAAGCTTCATTAAGAAGAATGTCGCACTATGATTACTGGTCTGACAAAGTAAAACATTCCGTTCTTATAGATTCGGGTGCAGATATAATCTCTTACGGAATGGGCGAACATTCTATTGTTGAGATAGCTGATGCACTTAATGCAGGAATTGATGTAAAAGATATAACTTATATCAATGGAACTGTATACAAGACTAAGACATTGGATAATTTATCTGACTATATAAATCTTCCATCCTATGATGAGATTGTAAAAGATAAAAGAATATATGCTGAAAGTTTTTATACACAGTATAAAAATACTGATCCATTTACTGCAAAGATACTTGTAGAAAAAGCCAAAGAAAAACTATATGTTGTACAGAATCCACCAGCAAAACCGCTTACTACTATGGAGATGGACGATGTATATGCACTTCCGTATATGAGAGATTATCACCCAATGTATAAAGCAGATGGCGGAATACCGGCTTTATCAGAGATTAAATTCTCAATAACAAGCAACAGAGGGTGTTTTGGAGGCTGTTCATTCTGTGCCTTAACATTTCATCAGGGAAGAATAATTCAGGTAAGAAGCCACGAATCCATTGTTGATGAAGCTGTTACTATGACTAAAGATAGAGATTTCAAGGGGTATATACACGATGTCGGAGGACCTACAGCTAATTTCAGGCATACTTCCTGCGAAAAGCAGCTTACTAAGGGCGTATGTATGAACAGACAGTGCCTTTTTCCGGCTCCATGCAAGAATCTTACAGTTGACCATTCTGATTATATTAAGCTTTTAAGAAAGCTTCGTAAAGTGCCTGGCGTTAAGAAGGTGTTTATCCGTTCGGGAATACGTTTTGACTACTGTATGTGTGATGCTGATGATACATTTATTAGAGAGTTATGCGAACATCATATAAGCGGACAGTTAAGGGTTGCACCTGAGCATATATCAGATAATGTCCTTACGAAAATGGGCAAGCCTTCCAATGATGTATATGAAAAGTTCTTACAACGTTACAAGCGGATTAATAACAAGACTGGTAAACAGCAGTTCGTTGTTCCATATCTTATGTCAAGCCACCCAGGTTCGACTATGAAAGAAGCGATTGAACTTGCAGAATATATAAGGGATCTTGGCTATATGCCTGAACAGGTGCAGGATTTCTATCCAACACCATCAACGCTGTCTACCTGTATGTATTATACAGGCTTAGATCCTGCTACTATGGAGAAAGTATATACTCCTGTAAGCCACCACGAAAAGGAAATGCAGAGAGCCCTTATACAATACCGTAATCCAGATAATTACGATCTTGTTAAGGAAGCCCTTATTAAAAATGGACGTACAGACCTTATAGGATTTGGACCAAAATGCCTTATTCCACCAAGAAAAATATCCCATAACACAGGAGGAAAGAACTTTTCATCAGGCAAACATAAGACTGTTAAAAATACCACAGCTTATAACAATAAGGGAAAACATAATAGTGCTGGTGCGGGTAAAAGAAGTTCCAATAATAAATCAAAATCTACTAAAAAAGGACATAAGTTATGAGTAAAAAAGAAAAAGGCGAGTTCGGTTATCTTAAATACAAAAGAAGCTTTAACCTGCTTCTTACTATTATTGCATTTTTAATAATTGCCGCAGTATTTGTAACAGGTTTAATAATCTTTAAATCAAGAAATAATTATATGACACTTGTGGCAACTGTTCTTGTACTTCCCGGTGCTAAAATAGCAGTTTCTTATTTTATATTACTGCCACATAAGGTATGTGATAAGGAACTATATACAAGCGTTGAAGCTGCAAAAGGAGAGTTATCAGCTTTATATGATGTAATTGTCAGCAATAACAAAAAGCCCATTGGCGTATGTGCTATGGTCATATCTGACAACACAATAATTGCATTAAGCCATGATAAAGCTCCGGATAAGGCATTATTTGAGACAAGCCTTAAAGAATTCTTAAAGAATGATAAGTTAAATGTGACTGTCACTCTTTATACAGAAAAGGATACATTTATTAAAAGAGCAGCTAATATGGCGGCTAACTATGACAATAGCGATACGAATAAGAACAATCGTATAAAGTATGTAACTGAAAGCTGCCTTAATATGTGCTTATAATATGTGGAGTGTTGAATGAAAGAATTAATAATAGATAAATTAGGCGACAACCAGAGGCTTGATAAGTATCTTTCAAAGTATCTGTCTGCCGCAAGTAAAAGCTTTATATATAAAATGCTTAGAAAAAAGAATATTACACTTAATGACAAGAAGGCTGACGGAAGTGAAAAATTACAATCAGGCGACTCTGTCAAAATATTTTTTTCTGATGAAACACTTAATAAGTTCAGTGAAGGCAAAAGCTGCATATCTAATGCTGTCAGCAGACAGACCAATAATATGACAGACAAAGCTGCTGATAACACTGCTAATGAACCTGCTGTAAGAACAGATGGCAAACATACAGACAGCACGGCTGATAAATATTCCTACACAGCTTCTAAAAAAGGTCTTTCTGTTGATTATGAAAAAATATACAGACCGCTTGATATTGTGTATGAAGATGAGAATGTCCTTTTTATTAATAAGCCTGTTGGTATGCTGTCACAAAAGGCAGATAAAAATGACTGCTCTTTGGTAGAATATATTACAGCATACCTGCTTCATAATAATTCTCTTACATATGAAGACCTTGCTATGTTCACGCCGTCAATATGCAACCGCCTTGACAGAAATACAAGCGGCATAATTGCGGCAGGTAAGACGATGAAAGGCTTGCAGGAGCTTTCATCACATTTTAAGGAAAGAACACTTACCAAATATTATATATGTATCGTGGCTGGAAAGGTTGATAAAAGACAACTGATTAAAGGCTATCTTTACAAGGATAAAAAGCTTAACAAAGTTACAATATGCCAGACGCTGCCAAAGGGCAGGGATACAAGTGAATATCTTCCAATCGAAACGGAATATATCCCTGTTGCATATTCTGATAATGCCACGCTTCTAAAGGTTCATCTTATAACCGGACGAAGCCACCAGATACGTGCCCACCTTGCAAGTATCAATCATCCGCTGGCAGGTGATTATAAGTACGGAAAAGCTTCTTTTAACAGAAGGTTCACTGACAAATACAATTGTAAAAGCCAGTTATTACATTCTTATGAGCTTAATATACCTGATATGGATATCCATATACATACGGATATTCCAGATATATTTTTAAATATATTAAAAGGAGAAAATATATGGCAGCCTGGAATTCAAGAGGTCTTAGAGGCTCTTCATTAGAAGAATATATTAATATGACCAATGAGAAATATCTTCTGAACCATTTAGGACTTATACAGAAGATACCAACACCTATAACGCCTATTAAGATTAATCAGGAGACAAGACAGATTACACTTGCGTACTTTGAACAGAAGAGTACTGTTGATTATATAGGTGTTATACAGGGAATACCTGTATGTTTTGATGCTAAGGAATGTGCTGCAGATACATTTCCAATACATAATATACATGAACATCAGGTTGAATTTATGAAAGAATTTGAAAGGCAGGACGGAATTGCTTTTATAATATTATTTTTTTCAGCAAGAGATGAGTTCTATTATTTGCCATTTTCTGATATAATAAAATTTTGGGAAAGAGCTAAAGCTGGTGAAAGAAAAAGTTTTACTTATGATGAGATTGATAAAAGCTTTAGAATCAATTCTGGCAAAGGCATTATGATTCACTATCTGGAAACGATTCAAAAAGACTTAGACAGACGGGAGCAGTAATTATGAAACATAATTATCTTGACAATTATGAATTAGTCAACGGATATGCACTTATTGACACGGATTTTTCGATTATCACAGCTAACGAGAAAATGTACAAATTTCTTGGTGCTGTGCGAAAGGCAGCAATCTCTGATGCAATTCATCAGGTAGATATTGATGATTTTATTAATGTGTCTAATAACCTGCGTATTGGGCAAAGTAAAAGTATGGTTCTGCGTATGAAAAGAGTTGATAACTCATACAGATGGGTTCTTATGGATATAAAAAGACTTTATATGTCCAATAACCACAAGAAAGAATACCTTGAACTTAATATATCTGATGTCATTGGTCTTAAAAATCATACTAATCATCTTAATGAAGATATAGGAATATATAGGAGAGTGCTATCAATAAATGATAAATTAGTCTACACCTATGAATATGATAAAGATTTATTTACCATATATAATTATGTTAATGACGATGCCATAGCTGTAATATCTTCAACTATTGATGATGTATATGAAAGAATTCTAAAAAAAGGACTTATACCAAATAAGTCAATAAAAGAATATACTGCATATTTTAATAATATAAGAAATGCTAAGAGTGTGTACCAGCACCATTTTAGTATAAATGTCAATTACGGTGATGGATTAAAGCCTACCGGCTCATATATAAATGGCTCAACAATATACTCACAAAGAAAACCAATACGTTCAGTTGGAACACTTAAGCTTCCAGATGCCAATAATGTATTTTCAAAGACTACATATGATTATGAAGACTGTAATAAAATGCTTGGACGTGAGGGACTTGAGAAATATACGCTTAACAATATTTCTTATAATAAAAATTATAGATTTGCATTTATCAAGGTTCATATTGATAATATTGCTGAATACAAGGATACCCATGGCAAAAAGGCTTATAATACAATTCTTGACATAATCAAAGAAACATTATTAAAGGTTGTAGAATACCGGGGTGTAGCAGGTAATCCTGATAATGAAACAGAATACGTTGTTATAGTTAAAAATCTTTATAATGAATCAGAGTTAAGAGCATTTATCGAATATATGAGATCGCGTATTATATGGGAATGTAAAGCATTTGATGTCTCATTTATGCCGTTATTCTCTATAGGAATTGGACGATATCCTGATAACGGAACAGATTTTAAGGTTATAACTGATAAACTGATAAAAGCCACAGATATTGCTATATCAAAGGGCGGTAACAGATATATAATCTACAAGGAAGACATTCATGGAGAACTATAATATTGTATACAATCAGGCTTGACAGCCTAAAAGTCATTATGTATAATCTCTTTAACATATTATCACGTTACTTTAGTAAAGTGGCGCTGGTATAAATTTTACACGAATCGAGGATGATTATGAAAAAAGATCTGCTTCATACACCTGAAGGTGTACGCGATATATACAGCACTGAATGTGTTGAAAAGAAAATAATAGAAAACAAGCTCCACGATGTATGCCGTCTTTACGGATATAACGATATACAGACACCATCTATTGAATATTTTGATGTATTTAGCAAAGAACGAGGCAGTGTGCCTTCTAATGAAATGTTCAAGTTATTCGACAGATATGGCAATACTCTTGTGTTAAGGCCTGATATGACACCTTCTATAGCAAGAGCAGCAGCTAAATACTTTGAGGATCATATTCTTCCTATTAAACTCTGCTATGTCAGCAATACATTTATTAATGTCAGCAAGTATTATCAGGGCAGATTAAAAGAGAATACAGTTATCGGTGCTGAATTAATAGATGATGCTTCAATTGATGCGGATTACGAAATAATCTGTATGGTAATTGACTGTATGAAGAATGCTGGGCTTACTGAGTTTCAGGTAGAGCTCGGCAATGTAGCTTTCTTTAACGGATTATTAAAAGATGCAGGAATTAAAGGAGATACATACGAAGAACTTCTTAATCTTATTAATGAGAAGAATTATATCGGTGTAGAAGAAATCCTTACTAATCTTAATATTGATAAGAATACAGCTAAGGTATTATTAGAGCTTCCACAGCTTTTTGGACAGGCAGAGGTGCTTGATAAAGCCAGAAGCCTTACTAATATTCCAGAATGCATAGAGGCTGTTGACAGACTTACCAATCTTTATGAGCTTCTTAAGATTAATGGCTACGATAAGTATGTATCCTTTGACCTTGGTGAATTAAGTAACCATACATATTACACAGGAATTATATTTCACGCATTTACATTTGGAACGGGCGAACCAATTGCAAGTGGTGGACGATATGACAAGCTTCTTGGACAGTTCGGCTGTGACAAGGCTTCTATTGGTTTCTCTCTTATAATTGACAGACTTATGGCTGCAATTAACAGACAGAATATAGAGATTGAAGTTGAATACAGCGGTGTGCTTCTTGTATACAGTGAGGATAAGCTTCAGGATGCTGTCAAACGTGCTAATGAATTAAGAAAAGACGGCATTAATGTATGTATGATAAGAAAGAATAATAATAAGTCTGAAAGCCAGTATATTGAATATGCAAAGGCTTCACAGCTTTCAGATGTTGTTTATATTTAACATGCACAGATTTAATCTGCTCTATAAAGAACAAGAATGGAGATTAGTATGAGATACATAACTATTGCACTGGCTAAAGGCCGTTTAGCTAAAAAAGCACTTGAGATATTTGAACATATCGGTGTAACTTGTGATGAGATGAAAGACGAGAACACAAGAAAGTTAATATTCACTAATGAAGAGTTAGGTATAAGATTTTTCCTTGCAAAGCCTTCAGATGTTCCAACATATGTAGAATATGGTGCGGCTGATATTGGTATTGTAGGCAAGGATACACTGCTTGAGGAGGGACGTTCATTATATGAAGTATATGACCTTAAAATCGGGCAATGTAAAATGTGTGTATGTGGTCCAGCCTCAGCCAGGGAGAAATTACAGCACCACGAACTTATAAGAGTTGCTTCCAAGTATCCTAATATTGCCAAAGACTATTTCTATAACAAGAAGCACCAGACAGTAGAAATCATAAAGCTTAACGGTTCAGTTGAGCTGGCACCTATTGTAGGGCTTTCAGAAGTTATTGTTGATATTGTAGAGACTGGTGCAACACTTAGGGAAAATGGTCTTGAAGTTCTTGAAGAAGTATGCCCATTATCAGCACGTATTGTTGTTAACCAGGTAAGTATGAAAATGGAGAACGAAAGAATTACAAAGCTTATTAATGATATAAAGAATTACCTTGAGAACAAATAATTGTTTATATTAAATAATAAAATATACATTCAACGAATGGGATGGAGGACTATATGAGAATAGTTAAATTAACAGATGAAACTAAGAATAATATCCTTGAGGATTTATTAAAAAGAAGTCCTAACAGCTACGGAAAGTTTGAAGCAGCCGTTAATGATATTCTTTTAAATGTAAGAACTAACAAAGACGAGGCTCTTTTTAAGTATACTAAAGACTTTGATAAGGCTGACATTAATGCTTCTAATATCGTTGTAACTAAAGATGAGATTGAGGAAGCTTATACAAAGGTTGACCCAGCTTTAGTTGATGTAATAAGAAAATCTCTTAAGAATATTAAGGAATACCACGAAAAGCAGAAGCAGTACAGCTGGTTTGACTCTAAACCGGACGGAACTATTCTTGGACAGAAAGTAACTCCATTAGCAAGAGCTGGTGTATATGTACCTGGCGGAAAAGCTGCTTATCCATCATCAGTTCTTATGAACGTAGTACCTGCTAAAGTAGCAGGTGTTGAACAGATTATTATGTGTACACCTCCAGACCACGAAGGGAAGGTATATCCTACAACACTTGTAGCAGCTAATGAGGCTGGCGTTGATGTTGTATACAAGGCAGGCGGTGCTCAGGCAATTGCAGCTATGGCTTATGGTACAGAGTCTATTCCAAAAGTTGATAAAATATGCGGTCCGGGTAATATCTATGTTGCCCTTGCTAAAAAAGCTGTGTTTGGTTATGTAAGTATAGACTCTGTTGCAGGTCCTAGTGAAATTCTTGTAATTGCTGATGAGACAGCTAACCCAAGATATGTAGCCGCAGATCTTTTATCTCAGGCTGAACACGATGAGATGGCATCAGCAATCCTTATTACAACAAGCAGTGAGCTTGCCAATAAAGTATCTGCTGAGATTGACGGCTTCTTAAAGGAACTATCAAGAAGTGAGATTATATCTAAATCACTTGATAACTATGGTTATATTCTTCTTGTAGACGATATCAATGAAGCTGTTTCAGTTGCCAACGATATAGCATCAGAACATCTTGAGATTGTAACTAAAGATCCATTTAATGTAATGACTAAGATTAAGAATGCAGGTGCAATATTCCTTGGAGAATACAGCTCAGAGCCTCTTGGAGATTACTTTGCTGGTCCTAACCATGTACTTCCTACTAATGGTACAGCTAAATTCTTCTCAGCATTAAGTGTTGATGACTTTATTAAGAAATCAAGCATAATATCTTATTCAAGGGAAGCTCTTGAAGCTATACATAATGATATTGAGAACTTTGCGTCAGCAGAACATCTTACTGCACACGCTAATTCAATAAAAGTTCGTTTTGAATAAATCGGACATTATATGTGATGTTATGGGTAGGATATCTTTTTTGCCCTGACATCTTTAATATATAATTATATCAGAATCGAGGACGTATATATGTCAAATATGCAGGCAAGACAGGCAACAATTCATAGAAAGACAAGTGAGACAGATATAGAGCTTTTTCTGTGCCTAGACGGAGAGGGCAATGCACAGGTAGATACAGGAATAGGCTTTTTTGACCATATGCTAAAAAGCTTCGCAAAGCATGGTATGTTCGACCTTAACTTAAAAGTTACAGGCGACTTAATCGTTGACTGCCACCATACTATTGAAGATGTTGGTATCGTGCTTGGAGAAGCTGTTAAAAAAGCTCTTGGTGATAAGAAGTCCATAAGAAGATACGGTGATATTATACTTCCTATGGATGAAGCACTTATATTATGTGCGATTGATTTATCAGGAAGACCATATCTTGTATTTGAGTCACAATTCACTTCCGATATGGTTGGATATTTTGATACACAGATGGTTAAAGAATTCTTCTATGCCATATCATACAGTGCAGGAATGAACCTTCATATAAGAAAGATAACCGGTGAGAATGACCACCACATTATTGAGGGAATGTTCAAGGCATTTGCCAAGGCTTTAGATGAAGCTTGTATGAAAGATTCAAGAATTAAATCAGTATTATCTACAAAGGGAAGCCTATAAATATAAATATTAAGTAAAGATTGGAGCATACAATGAGATTATACCCAGCTATTGATATTAAAGACGGACAGTGTGTAAGATTAAAAAAAGGTCTTTTTAATGATGTAACAGTATATTCAGATAAGCCTTATGAAATAGCCAGGGGCTTTGAACAGGACGGCGCTAAATTCATACATACTGTTGACTTGGATGGTGCATTAAAGGGGCGTGGCGTAAATGCTGACACAATCAGAAAGATAGTATCAAGTGTCAATATACCTGTCCAGATGGGCGGTGGAGTAAGAACACTTGAGAATATTAAAGAAGTTCTCGACCTTGGTGTATACCGTGTAATTATTGGTACTAAGGCAGTTGAAAATCCTGATTTCATAAAGCAGGCAATTGATAAATTCGGACCTGAACATATTGTTGTTGGTGTTGATGCCAAGGACGGGCTTGTAGCCGTTGAAGGCTGGGAAAAGGTAAGTGACAAGACTGCTCTTTCTTTAGCTTTGGCTATGAAAGATATGGGTGTCCAGACAATTGTCTATACTGATATATCTAAAGATGGTATGCTTCAGGGTCCTAATATTGAACAGACTAAGCTTTTATCTGATAAGACAGGAATTAATATAATCGCTTCTGGCGGAATGTCCTGTGTGCAGGATTTAAAGAATATCAATGATGCAGGTATCCACGGAGCAATAATTGGAAAAGCCTTATATGAGAACAGAATTAACCTTAAAGACGCTGTTGATATGTTTGAATCTGGAAGTTCTGTAATTGAAGCTTCTAAAAAGCTTAATACAAGCCTTTCATTTTCTGATTTCAAGCTTGACTCAGATGGTTTAATTCCAGTAGTTGTACAGGACTATGTCAATAATGAAGTGCTTATGGTTGCATATATGAACGAAGAAGCCTATAACCATACTGTTAATACAGGGGTTATGACTTATTACAGCAGAAGCCGTCAGGAATTATGGATTAAGGGCGAAACTTCTGGTCATTACCAGTATGTAAGTTCACTTGACATTGACTGTGATAATGATACAATACTTGCAAAGGTACGTCAGATAGGTGCAGCCTGCCACACTGGCAACAGAAGCTGTTTCTATCGTAATCTGTACCTTAGAGATTTATAATTCATAGATGAGAGCAGGATATGACTATTAAATATATCATTACACAGATTAACGATAATATAATATATTCAAAGTATAACAACAACGGTTGTCTTAGTCTTAATATAGTAGACAAAAGCAGCCTGGTTGGTAATATATACATTGGCAGAGTTGAAAATGTTGTTAAAAACATCAGCTCTGCTTTTGTTGAAATTGAAAATAAAATTAAATGCTATTACCAGCTTGAAAATAATAAGAATAATATATTTCTTAATACAAAGAATAATAAAGCTGTCAACATCGGTGATAAGCTTTTAGTACAGGTAAGCAATGATGCCCATAAGACAAAGCCGCCTACTGCAACTTCCAAGATAGATATATCGGGGCAGTATATTGTAGTGTCAAGTGATGTCAAAGGCGTATCAATATCTAACAAATGCAAGAAAGCTCCGGTATGTATAGAAGTTTCTTCTGTTCTAAAGGACTATATTAAAGAACATCTTACAGCTTTTAATGATAAACTTCAGGCTTCAGGTACATTTTCTTATGGAATAATTATAAGAAGCAGTGCCGCTAATGCAGATATTAATACAGTACTTAATGAGGCTTACTCTCTTATAGACCAGTACGAACATATAATACAGAATGCTGTATTTGGAACATTTTACACTAAGCTTTATGAAAAAGAGCCGCCTATGGTAAGCGAACTCAGGCATCTTAGTGCTGATAATACAATCGAAGTCATCACAGATATTCCATATTATTATGATTTGCTTAATACGCATTTTAAAGATAACAGCAATATAAGTTTACGATTATATGAAGATGAATTACTGCCGCTGTATAAGCTTTATTCTGTCGAAAAGACATTATCAGAAGCCTTGTCCAGAAAGGTATGGCTTAAATGCGGAGGCTACCTTATAATCGAACAGACTGAGGCTATGAGTGTTGTCGATGTCAATTCTGGCAAAAATGTAACTAAAGCCAAAAAAGAGGCTGATAAAGAGAACAATATTTTAAAGACTAATATTGAAGCTGGAATTGAAATTATAAGACAGCTCCGCTTAAGAAATATTTCTGGAATTATTATTATTGATTTTATTAATATGGCACAGCAGGAAAGCAGGGATAAATTATTATCAGTTCTTAAGGAATACGCCCGATTAGAAAGTATCCAGACTAATGTGGTTGATATTACACCTCTTGGACTTGTTGAAATGACACGAAAGAATAATGGCAAGACATTAAAAGAATTAATCAAAACCGGAGAGTGAGTTTATGTCAGAGAATAATTTAACGGGCTATGAAAAAAGATATAATGCTGTATACAATTACCTTGATACGCATAAGGCACTAAAGAACATTCTGCTCTTATTATATAAAGTGCTTCCGTATGTTACTGCACTATCGTATATGGTTCTTATTGTATTATGTGCCAGATCCAAATCAACAATCGCAACACCTGCAATTGCTCTAAGCGTAGATGCAACAGGTTATGTTGAAACATCTAATGTATTTATTACAGCTAAACTTATACTTGCACCATTAACTTCATTTATATTTGTATCATTTATAAGAAAATGTCTTGATTCACCAAGACCATATACAAAATATAATATAACACCTATTGTAAAAAAAGATAAAGAGGGAGAGTCTATGCCAAGCAGACATATATTCTCAATCACTATTATTGCAATGTGCTGGTTATATATATACCAGCCTGTCGGTATTATACTTTTAGTTATGACACTTGTGCTTGCAGTATTAAGAGTTGTTATGGGTGTGCATTTTATTAAAGATGTTATTGCCGGAATTATATGTGGAATTATATGCGGATTTATAGGATTGTGGATTTTATAATTTTTTTAGAATTATTTTTTTAAGACTATTGACATTTGTTTACTGATACTATATTATATTCTAGTGTGCCGCTCAGTTAGGACATAAGCAGGTATTTTACCTCTCCAAAACTGGCGAGTAATTATTTTAGGAGGTGCCATATGTACGCAATTATTGCAACAGGTGGTAAACAGTACACAGTTTCAGAAGGCGATGTAATCAAGGTTGAAAAGCTTGGTGTTAACGCTGGCGATACTGTTACATTTGACCAGGTTCTTTTCGTTAATAACGGTGAAGCTAAGGTTGGTGATCCTACAGTAGCAGGAGCAACAGTTACAGCAAGCGTTGTTGAAGAAGGTAAGGACAAGAAAGTCATCGTGTATAAGTATAAGAGAAAAACTGGATATCACAAGAAGAACGGTCACAGACAGCTCTTCACTAAGGTTAAGATTGAAAAGATTAATGCTTAATTATTAATCGGATGTGAGGTGTGTTATCCATGACTCATATAACAATCTACAAGTCGTCTGCTACGAACAGGACTGTAGGCTTTAAGTCAGCAGGACATGCTGGCTATGCAGAAGAAGGTAGTGATATTATCTGTTCTGCAATTTCTGTATTGACTATCAATACGATTAATTCGATTGAGCAATTCACGGATGCCGTATATGATATGTCGGTTGATGATGAGGAGGCTAGTATTGATTACATAGTCACTTCTAATATCAGTGATACAACACAGGTATTGTTAGATGCCTTAGAACTTGGTTTAAGAACTATGGCTGCTGATAATCCTGATTACTTATTGATTACCGTCAAGGAGGTGTAATGTTATGTTGAATT